>Ga0123354_10006998_pt1 | contig 16867 bp, 63 predicted proteins | sample TergutLab28metaG_2_FD_97872 | JGI IMG/M metagenome (GOLD analysis project Ga0123354, IMG submission 97872) | Labiotermes labralis P4 segment gut microbial communities from Petit-Saut dam, French Guiana - Lab288 P4 | ecosystem: Host-associated > Arthropoda: Insects > Digestive system > Gut ...
CAATTATCAGTAACACAGCTAAAATCAAGGAGCTTAGCATGGTAAGCCCCAGGCACTTTCCAGAAGTTTCGATAGCGTCACCACGCTTACCCACGCCACGCTTAGACATGCCACGCCACGACACTCTGCCAGCCCAGGTACCCACCCTGGCGCGGTAGTCCTCTAGGTAACAACCCATCCTCAACCCTTATTTAGGAGCTCACAATAAACACGTCGAAACTCTAAGAACCACAACTCAAGAATCAGCTAAATTCAAATGTGGTTTGGGGCATCAAGCACTGAATGTTATGTACAATGTTGCAAAAGAACCAATATTGACATATGGGGCACCGGTGTGGTAGAAAGCCTTAAGAAACAAAACAACTTGAGGAAATATCAGTGGGTACAAAGAATGAAGAATATCAAAATAGCCAAGGCATTCAGAACACTGTCATGTGAAGCATCGTGCGTACTGGCAAAATTTCGCCAAATCCAGCTTGCTGTAGAAAAAAGGTACGAAATTATAAGGCAACTCGTAACAACATCGAGTATGATGTACCTCTGGAGGTGAGATATTGTCCGCACCATGCGCAAATACATCTTATTAAGGCACCTACAGAGATACAACATAATGCAAAATCTATATTCATGGACGGAAGCAAAATTGGAGTTAAGGTGGGAGCTGCTGCAGTCATAATTAAGAATGACAGTTCTTCATCAATCTATGTAAAACAACATGAGATTTGCTGTAATAATCAGGCAGAACAGGTAGCAATCCTAAAGGCAATGGTACAAATTCAAAATCTACAATTAACATAAGATGCACAAACGATCGTAGTGGTTAACACAGACAACAAAGTGACACTTGACACACTGCAGAATAGAAACAAACACTACAAACTAATAAGGAATATAAGGAAGGAAATAAAAAGGCTGTAGGACCAATAATGGAAAGTGTTTTTCAGCTGGGTGAAGGCACACGTTGGAATACAAGGAAATGGAATGCCAGACCCTCTGCCAAGAATGCGGCAACGGAAGGCATAGTTGAATTAGTGTATGATAAAATACCAAGACAAACTTTAAATACGGAACGGAAGGAGAAAAAATAACAAAATAGCAGGAGCAGAGGACAGGCTCTACAAAAGGATTAGTAAGTAAATTATTCTTCAAACACATAAAAGAAAGAATGAAGACAACAATAGCTATGCCAGGGGAATTTACGGCCAAGTAAACGGGTCAAGATTTAAGCAGATCATACCTCCAAAGATTCAAGATTATTCCCAAATCAACGTACCTTTGTGCACTAAAAATAAGAACAGGCAGATAACCACATAATCATGAACTGAAAACAACTAGAATATGAGAGATGGATTCTACGAAGAGCCATAATCCGAAAAGATGACACTTGGCCCCTCACCCGGCGTTCTTAAAAACTCACAACAAAACACGAAAAGACATTCACGAAGTTTGTAAGATAAATAGAATTTAGAAGGATTTGAGTCGTTATTGAATATATATATATATATATATATATATATATTGTATCTCAGTGAGTTAATGTAGCTAATAAGTTCACTAGTTAAATTTAAGTTGAAAGAAGATAAAAAAACTGTGGAAAATAGATAAGAAAACCAAGAGGAAAAATGCAGTAACAGAAGAAAATGTACATAAATGTAAATATATGTAAATGTACCGTGAATATTTAACTGTAAAGTATGAAGTAATAAATAGGATTACATTCTAATGGAGCATGCTGAATGTCAATAAAAAATTTACAAACAAAATCCACAAAAAAAACACACACAGAAATATCACAAAAACCACACACAAAAAATACACAAAATAAACACAGAATTATGCACACAAAATCCACACAAAAATAAACATCAAGCACCACATGCATCACACCTACCACAAACACAACACACAAACAACACTCACACACACAAACAAACATAGACAAAAAATAATCACACAACAAAAATACAGAAAACACACAACACACAAACGACATACATACCACAAACACACACACGCAAAAACAGAACACGCAAACACATACAAAAACTAAAAAACTCACAAAAACACATACCACACACACACAAAACAAAACCCCCCCACACACACTTAATATACACCACAAACAAACATCAAGCAAACAACCCATAAACAAGCACCAGACAAAAACACGCACGCATATATCATACACACAAAAACAAACACAAACCACAAGCAAACACACGACACACACAACAAACACCACGCAGCAAACACTACAAACACACCCCACACACAAATCGAAAAAAATAAACCCACACCACACACAAACACAAACAAACATATACACAAATCAACGCACACACATACATATACACACACACAACCACATTCCTTGCGATCAACAAACACACACAACACGCAAGCACTAATCACACACACCAAACACACACACACGCACACACACCAAACACGCTTCAAAAAACACACCACAAAAACCCCGATACACACAAACAACACACACAAAAAATCACGAAAAACACACACATCATACACAAACACGCAAAAAGAAAACAACACACCTAACAAATAAAAAAAACAAGGCACAAACACAAAAAACAAACAATTACAACCCACAAAAACAACACAAAAACCGAGATCGCACCACACAACCACTCCAAACATAACACAAACACATAAATCACAAACACACAAAGACGCACACACCAAAAATAATGCACCACAAATACACAAACAAACACAACATCAACACATAAACACACACCACACACACAAACACACACATCACACACAAAAAGACAAATACTCACCAAAGCCACCACGCATTCAACACACAAACATAAACACCCACACAACAAACACACCACACAAACACACAAAAACAAACGTAAACACACATAAACTCATCCCAAACATAAACAAAAACAAACACAAACAAAGACAGACACACACAATTCACACAAACAAAAAACAAATAAAAACACCCAACACACAGACACATAAACACCACACACACACACACTCAACGCACAATACAAAAATACGCACCATACACACACCACATAAGCACACAAAAATAAACACAAATATATATACACACACACACCGCAATCACACAACAAAATTAGAACCACACACATATAAGCACACACCTACATCCAAAGTCATGCAAACACAAACAAACACACACAACACACAAAATAAACATTAAAAAAAACCCCAAAACACCCTCTCACACACACAACAAAGACATACACACACGCACAAGACACGCATACACACACATACTACAACCCCAAACACAATTACTCAAGAAATCCACACACACACACGCAAATACAAACACATACACACACAAACAAAACATCCCAAAAATAAAAAACACACACACCCACAAAAATAGCATACGCAAACCACAAACTCTCCACACACAAACCACACAAACACACACACACACCACAAACACACAAATATCAAACATATAGAAAATACACCGCACTCACACGACACAAAAAATAAGTCACGAACACCACACATAAATAAACCACACAAAAACACCACATACACACAGCAAACACACAAACAAAACACACACAAAACACAAACAACATAAGCAGTACAGAACACAATACACAAAAAAAACCACACAAAAATTACTGCACACAAACAACAAACACAAAAAACCACACAAACAAAACACACACACACCGCACACACAAACACCACACACACACACACAAACACCACACATTACACACATATACACTGCGAAAACAAACATCACACAAAAAATTTACGCACACACAACATACAAAAAAACAACACAAACACAGAATATATAACTCACACGGACAAACCCACACACACACAATTGACTAACACCAAAAAAAACACCACACAAACACACAAACCACACATTTCACACAAAAAAATACCAACTACAAAACCACCAAAATTATAACAAACTCCACACCAACACAAATACACACTAAACACACACAAGAAAACCACACACATAAACACCACACACACACACCGCACAAAAAACACTTCAAACAAACACGACACACACACACATGAAACACACAAACACTACACACACATACAACACACAAAAATACACACACACCACACGCAAAAACCACTCACACACACAAAGCACACACAAAACAAACTGTCACTCAACAGAAACATAACTAAAGACACAAAAACAGCACAGAGAAAAAACCACAAACACAAAAACCCCGAAAACACACCACTCACAAAAACAACACACAATCACAACACACGCATCCACAGCACACAGACAAACACCACTAAAAATCATACACAAATATCACAAAAACACAAACCACACACACACATACACCACAAAAACAACACAGACACGTATCACACAAACACACACACACAAAACAGACACCACACACACCTCAAACACACACACAAACAACATAGACACACATCACAAAGCCACACACACACACATACAAAACACCACACACACCATACAGACACCAGAAACGCAGCACACAAACATCACACACAACACACACACACCACAAACACCACACACACACAAACACCCAAAACAAACACACCTCAAATACAAAAACACACCCACACCAAACAAACACACACGCAATAACGCATACCCACAGACACACACAGAACCTACACATACACACACAAAATAACACACACGACACAGATACCCACACCAAACACAAATACACAACACACCTACACACTCATCACACATACACACACCACACACACAAAACCAAAAACACTCTAAAACAAAAACACGTACACCACGCACTCATAAACACACAAATACACAACAAACACACATACACACAGCACACATACACTCCACGCAAACCGTAAATCTATGCACCACACGCGCATACCATACACAAACACAAACGAGCACACACACATTCATCAATTACGAAAATCACACAAACCGCAAACACAAATTCCACACACACATACATCACACAACCACAACACACACACTCACCACAAACTCAAAAAATTCCATAAACACAAATCACACACACACAACACAAACAGCACAAACACCCCACACACAAACACTACACACACACAAAAACACCACAAACAAACACCAAACACTCACCACATGCACACAAGATACACACACACGCTCACCAAACAAAAACACCACACACACTCACAACACATACACAAAAACCACGCAAACAAAACGACCACACAAACAACACTGCAAACACATAACACGCGTGCACACACGAATCAAACATTACACACATAAAACACATCACACGCCACACACACATTTAAGACACACCAGATACAAACAAACACCATACATACACAACAGACACAAAACAATCATACAAAAAATGTCACACACAATCTCACATACAAACAACACCTAAAATTACGACGCAACCACACACCACACTCACAAACACCACACATTCACCACATGATAACAAACCACACACAAACCACACAAACAACTCACAAACCCACCATAAACACAAAAAATACTACCACACTCTTCACGCAAAAAACACACACCATGCGCACATATACCTCACACACACCCACACACTACACACTAACGACACACACCACACACAAACACACCACACACATAAACAGCACACAGCCAATCACCTCACGAAAAAACCAAATCTATACACCACACACACCACGAAGATACACAAACCGAAAACACACAAACAACACATATCAAGCACACACCACACAGATTCATAAAAACCCACACACCAACTTCACACGAACACAACACACATGTGCACACCACAAACACTCACAAACACCATACATAAATAACTCAAACACAAAGAAAACACACACTCGAACACCACACACACAACACACACACACCAAATAAAAGACCAAACACACACACAAAATTCACCCAATTACCACACACACAAAGCACAAAAACAAACAACAAAATCATATAAAAACACCGCACACGCACTCCAAACAAAACTAAACAAACTACATACACTCACACCAACACACACACATCCACACACAAATACCACAGAAACACAACATAAACCCAAACACACAAACCGCACCCACAAAAAGCAAACACACTAACCACATACACACAAACACCAGACACACACAAACAGAACACACACACCACAAAACACGCAACACACACAAACAGAAAACAACACAATCAGCACACAAAAACCACACACAAACCACAAACAAACACTACACACACACAACATACCCACAAAAAAAACACGCACGAAACACGCACAAATCACACAAAGACACACACAACACAAACAAAAAACACAATTGAAAAGGAATACACAACACAGTCCAGCAGAATCCACACACACAAATAACACACCCTAAACACTATAAACACAACACACACAAAACACAAAAAAAACAAAACAAAAAGAGAAAAAATCACAAACATTTCACATACACACATACAAAACACACAAACAGACAACGCACATACACACCACATACACAAATACATCACACACACACAAACACACACAGATAAATACACACATCACAAACGAAAACATATAAAAACTCCACACCACACAGGCACTAAACACACACACTACACAAACACCATACACACACCGCACAAACATCACACACACACCACATACCAACAACACACATACAAGAAATACACAAACACGACACACACATATACACTCACCATAATCTAAAAACACACACATACCAAAATCAGAAACATCACAGAAATACGCATAAAACAAACATAAACACCCTTCACACACACCAAACACGTAGACGCAACAAACGGAAACGCCACACACACAAAAACAATAAATACACGCAAAAATGCGCAAAACCAAACACAACACCACACAAACACACCACACGCACATCACACACACACACACACAAAAAAAGCCGAACACACAACACAAAACAACAAATACAAACACATACATAATAGACACAAAACACTCACACAAACAACACACAAAGTCGAACAAATCACATCACACACATAACACACTCAAGAAGAAAAAACACCAAACACGTAATAAAAACATAACAACAAAAACACACACCACACATACCTTAACACACACACAACATTCTCAAAAACACACACGCAAAAGACTTACAACATACATAAAAAACACACAACAAACTCACACAAACGCAAACACACACACAAAACAAACACACGGACAAACCACATAACTTCAAAGCCAAACACAACACACCCCACACAACACACACATACACTACACCTACACACACTACAGAAGACACACATGCACACACACACAAACAAAACACGCAAAACACAAAAACACAACATCACACAAATACAAAAACAATCAAACACACAAAACAACAAATAAACAAACCACATTCCCGAACCAAACACACCAAAAACCTAATCACCGCACTAACACACAAAAAAAAACAAAAATAAATACACACAAACACACACAAATCCAACCCAAATTCACAACAAAAGAACAAAACTCACACAAACATAAACACACAACACACAAAAATCCCAAAACCAAGACACACACATAGACAACCAACCACATTCAATCAAACACACAACCACACACACCACACACACAAAAAACAACATAAAAACACAACCACAAATATCCACAATCATACAGAAAACACACACACTACAACATACACAACACACATATACACACACACACGAACCACACACGCACACCCACACACAAAATCATACAAACACATATACACAAAACACGAAAATATAACACACACACAAAACACACACAAATACACACAATCTCACAAATATACATAATACACTACAGAGACATACCACATAACAAAACACAAACCACAAACACTAAAACAACAGACACACACCATACAAACCACACACATTCACACAAAACAAAACAAAATAATCACACACACCAAACACACAAACAGCACACACACACACAACACCCAGACACAAAACACAAAAGCCACACTAAAAAAACAAACACAAACACAAAAACAGACAACATACACACATATAAAAACACAACAAACACACCCTCACACACAGACACACAACCATACACACACACACTCAAAAACACACACACACAAAACGCACACATAAGAAACACCAAAAACAACGCACACAAAACACACACCACAAAACCACACCTCACACTTTTACACACGTACACCACACAGAAATACATATACACACAACATTCCCACACAAACACAATATAAACACACAAACACACATAAAAGCAGAAAACCGACAACACACGCAATACAACCCACTACTCAGACACACATGAACATACATCATCACACACACGCACCACATACACCACACAAAAACTACAGAAACACATACAACAAACACACACACCACATTCACAACACACAAAAACTATAGAAACACATACAACACACACACACACCACATACACCACACACAAAAACTACAGAAACACATACAACACACACACAAAAATATACGCAAAAAATACAAATACACATCACAAAAAAACACACACAAACACAAAAACATACAACACACACCGCACACACTAGAAATACACCACACACACAACACACACAAACACAACACACACAAACACACCACACACACAAAAAGAGCACAAAAATCACACCACAAAAAGAACCACAGAAACAACACACATATAATATAAACTCAAACAAACGCCACAAAAAACACAAGCACAAAATAAACACACACACACAAACACAAACAAACAAACAAATCTAGACCACACAAACAGACTCACACCACACACACAACAAAACTCTGCTCCTAACACACAACTTACACACAAACCACACGTAAACACACCAAACACACACACACACAAATAACGCACGCACGCACACCACACAAAGCACAAAAAACACAAATACCACTGAAATATTACACAAACACACCACACTATAACACTAAACACACGCACACAAAACACACACGCACACCACATACACCACACACAAACACCATACAAAACTATACAACACACACAAAAGTATAAGCAAACAGTTAACACAGCACACAAAAAACACACACACGAAAACAAGACTTTCACCACACACCACACATACACCTCACAAAAAACAACAAACACAACACATGCACACACAACATGAACACCACACACACCATAAACATACAACACACACAAACACAACACACAAAAACACAGCAGACACACAAACAAACCACAAAAACACACCACATACAGACAAAAAAACACACACATAAACACAAAACAAACACCACAAAAAAGCACAAAATGCACACACACAGGCTCACACCGCACTCACCACAAAATTATGCTCTACACACACAACTAACACACAAACCACACGCATACTCAACAAACACACACACAAATAACACACAAACGCACACCACACAAAACACACACAAACAAAATACACAACACAAACAAACACTACACACACACACACACACACATACACACAACACACAAGAACACCAAACACAGACACAAAACACCCACTCTAACTCTACAACCCCACACACCACACAAACACCACACACATACACACACAACAATCACACAACGAACATCCACACTACACACAAGAAACACACGCACAAAACACTCAAAGGACACACAAAAACAAACATACCTACAAACACAACATACATATGCAAAAATTAAAAAACCACACATTCGAAAAACACACACAACAATACTAACACCACACACAAAACAGACACAACACACTTACTCTCACACACAACACACACACATCCCACACACAAAAACATATTTCATACAACCAAACACACATAAAAACACGCACGTACAACGCACACAGAAAAACACAAATATTTCACATACATACTACACACAAACAGCATATACACACACACACACACCACAAACACACACACACCACACTGAAAACACCACACTCAACACAGAATATGAACACAACAACATAACCACTCTGAAAACACCACACTCACACCACACACAACACAAACATGACATTAACACCACACAAACATCACACGCACAACATATACACACACACCTAACAATACAGACTTACCGCAAACAAACACCACACATAAAAAAACCACACCAATACACACACTAACAACACGCACACACAAAAAAGCACACACCAATCGCACAATAAACACACAGATATTCACACCACAACACACAAACAACCTTCACACACTACAAAAAAACAAATCAAACACATGCAACACACAATGTCAAACAACACACACACACAAACAAACATAATTCACACAAAACAAACTATAAAATTTCACACATCACACAAACACACACACACACACACAAATATACCAAACACAAAATAAACAAACACAAACATAGTCACATCCACAAAAACACAAGCCACATATACAACATACACACAAACGCACCCATAAAAAACACACCTGCCACGCACAAACACACCAACAATGAAACAGACAAAAGCGCGAAAAACAGACACCCACACACAAAATGCCCACACACATACACACGCAAACACCACACTCAAAACGCATACACACACCACATCTACACATACAGACACAAACCACACAAAAACCACACACTCACAAAATCACAAACCTTCAAATACCACACTAAACACAAATAATCACAACAATCATATTTCACAAACACAAAAATCTTATGCACCACACTCATCACACCATACAACAACACAAATTCACACACAAATTACACATTCAAACAAAACACACAACAACACACACACAAATAAATACAACATACACAAACACAAACACACACACACAAACACAAACTAATAAAACATAACACACATACACACATGCATACACACATTACACACAAACATCACACACACACAACAACACACAAACAACAAGACTCATATCCGCAAAACACACCCAAAACACACACAAATCAAACATACACACACAAACATCATACAAATACACACACACTACGAAGAACACACAACCCAAACACACCAAACAGACACACATAAACACACAGCACACACACTAACCAAACAAAAAACAAAAAAACATACATACACACAGAAAAAATTACACACACCATTCCACAGAGACACACCACACAACCACACATAAACCACCCACACACTAACAGCACACACAGACCACATAAACAAAATATAAACCATAAAAACACACACATCATACACACGCGTCAAACACACAACACAAAAACATCACATAAAGAAACCAAACAAACAACACACACACAACACAATAATCACCATACACACATACAAATAACAAACAAACTAACACCATACACACATCACAGACACGAACAAAACACACAATCACAAAATCCACAGAAACACAACACACACAATCATCAAACACCTAAAAATCACACACACACATCACACACACAACGCGCACATAAACACCAAACACACAACACGCACACAAATACCACACAAACAACACGCACAAACAACACACATATAATCACCGCAGACAAAACCAAGACACACATACACACTCAACACACTCGCACACAAAACAAACACACACAAAAAGGACTCACACATCATATATAAACACCACACACAACCAGAAACGACATACACAATACACACAACTCACACACAAACATACATCACACACACAATTACCGCACCCACACCACATACACACACCACAAAAACAACACACACACACACATACACACACACCACAAACAAACACAATAAAAACACAAACACGCACCGCAAACAAACACCACACACATCAAACACACACACACACACACACATAAAACCACAAAATAACCACACACAAACACAACACACAAACACATATTACACATACACATAATAAATGACAACCACACTAGAAACAAACACAACAGTCACACAAAACAATCACACACAAAAACAATACACACATACAAAATCACCAAAACACATGTCACAAACAAATACAATAAATAAACAACACACACAAAAACAGAATAGAAACACACGAAAAACAACACACACAAACAAACAAACAACATAAACAAACACTACTCTCACATAAACACACAAAAACCCCATAAACAAACACACAACAATATATCTTCACTCACAAACAACAAACTGCTCAATTACACAAAACAAACACAACGACACAAACACACACCTCACACAAACATATTCACTCACCACACACACAAACACAAAAACAGATACACACACAACACCACACACAAACCGACACAAACACACACACACATAAAACAAACATCACACTAAAAATGACACACACACAGACACACCACAAACACACACCAAAAACACACACCCCAGACATACACAGACGCACACCACACACATAAAACCAATACAATTACACACACACCATTCCCACACACACACATACAACAACAAAATAAAAAACACAAACAAATAACTCACACCCACAACACACACCACACATACACACAGACACACATACACACTCCAAACCACAGAGAAACCCCACATAGGCACACACCACAAACAAACACCAAGACAACCAATCGCACAGGCAACACACAAAAAATAAGCAACAAATCACACCCACACAACAAACACAACACACACACATTACACACACACCACAGCAACGCCACTCACAAACAAACATCAAAAAAATAAAAAAAACACAGCAGAAACAAACACAACACAAACAAAAACACCACACACATACACAAAACACACTCACACAAAAACAACAAATACACACCACGCAAACAAACACCACACACACACACTCCACACATATACACACACAACACACTCACACCACACACAAGAACAACAACCAAACACTTCACACACACAACACCAAAAAAAATCACACAAAAAACACCGCACACACAAACACAACACACTCACACACACACGGAAAACAAATAACGCACACACACAACACAAGCACACATACATACACCACACACACAAACACCACACACAATCGCAAAACACACACAAACCACACAGACACCACAAAGTAACAAAATCCAAAAAGATATAACACACAAAAAACTCTCGCACACACCACACATAAAATACCACACTCACACAAAACACAAACAAACAGCTCTCACTCAATAAATCTAAACAAACACCAAACTCACACTCCACACACACACACACACACAAACACACACAGCACAAACAACACACGCAAGAACAACAAACACCTACACCACACACACAACACAATACACAAAATCATCACACATACACACACACCGCAAACAGAAACTCAAAACACCACACACACATATACGACACATTGACACCGCACACACAAACACCACAGACACACACAAACAAACACCACACACGCAAACATCACACACACACACACACAAACACCAAACACCACAAACACACACACACATTCAACCTACAAGCTCCACTTAAACCCAACACAAACACACAATACACACGCACAAAAGCACCATAATTACAAACCCCAAACACAAGACACACAATACAGAATCTCCGTACAAACACAACTTAAAAAAAACAAATAAATCACAAACAAAAATCAAAGAAAACACACAACACAATTAAAAGCACCACACACACACACTTAAAACACACACAACACACATACAGCACACAAACAAAAGCACACATACACACCCCACCCACCAAACACACACACACAAACACACCAAACAAAAACACCACACAAATAAGCTACAAACACTAAACAAATAACACCACACACAGACACACACTACAAACCAACACAAATTAAACTCTACACAGGAAAAACTTACTCACAATATAGCGAAACACCACACACACACATACAAAACTATCCCACACACCAAACAGAAATAAATCACACACCCAAAACACACACAAACTAACACCACACACAAGACACGAGCACCACGCAAACCCAAAACACACAAACACATGGGTAAAACACAAACACACACGAAAAAACGCACATCAACCGCACACTTAATACACAAACAAAAAACACACTCACCAAATAAACACACGAATGAAAACACACACCTCACACACACAAAAATCCAACCGTCAAATCCACACATAAAAGCAAACATACACACTCACACAAACAAACATAGAGACCAAAATCACATACACTCACAAACACCACACACACACACACACAAAACGCACACCTAAACCCAGACAAAAACCACACAAAATAAACAAACACACACATACATACACACATACAAACACCACACACCTTCTCCACACACACTCACACCACAAACGTATGCAACACACACCGACCGTACAAAAACAAGCACTCACAAAATCACACAAAATATTCCTATCTCACACAACACCCACACAACCACACTCACACACATAAACGCACAACACACACAATCACACAAAATATTCCTATCTCACACAACACTGACACAACCACACTCACACAAATAAACGCACAACACACACAATGAAACACACAGACACACACCAACAAAACCACATACACATCCACACACATACACTAACGAACACACATCCACACAAATTTATACACATTCACACAAACACACACACACCACACACACACATACACACAAAGACACACCACACAACAAAAACTCACAACACACACTTACACAAACACAAACAAATCACACACACTAAACAAACACACAAACCCACTCACAAACACTAAACACACTCACACACACACACTACACACACACAAACCACACACACACACTCACACACACAAGAACAACACATTCACACACACACAACACACAAATCACAACACACAAATAACACAAACCAACCACACACACACACCACCCTCAAAAATTCCCAAAACAAAAACACACACACAATTAACACACGCACAAAAGCACACACACGCTTTCAAAATCAGACACAAAAATAAAAACATTCAAACATACAAACGCAACCCACACCCAGATACATGCACACAACATACACACTCAACACAACACAAACACACGCATCACAATTACATTGCACACAAAAACCCATAAACCAAATCACACACACATAAACACTCGCACACACAGACACTCATAACTACTTACACTCACACTCTACACACACATGACACACCCGCAACCACACACACTCGACCACACACACAACCGCAGAAGAACTCACCCACACCCACACTCTACAGATAGGAACAATCGCACACAACAAACATACACCACACAAATATGCACACACACGAAGCACACACACTCGGACACACACCACACACACATACACGCACCACACAAACACAAGACACTCTACAAACAAACAACTCACACCCACATACATAGAGACACACAAACACAAACCACGTAACAAACACACAACAAACCCACACAAACACCACATAACCTAAAAACACACACACACACGACACACACACACACATGATACAAACACAGTCAATACACACATAAACAAAAAACACATACACCAAACACGACGCACACAAAAAACAACACCCACACACACACACCATACAGACAAACGCCACAGAAACACACTCCACAATGACACCAAATACACAATCACACTACAAACACCACACACACCACAAACAAAAACGCCAAACACACAAAAACAAATCACAAACACAAACACAACAAACATATTACAAACACACACAAACAGCACTCACATGCAACACAAAAACACCACACACAACCACACACGCAACCAACACACAAACAGCATAAACTCCACACACACACGCCAATCAAACATAAGGCACAAACATACATACCGCACACAAGCACCACACAAAACACACCAGACACACACCATAAACACAAACACAACACACACATACATAAACAACACACAAAATCACCACACAACAAAAACAATAAACATTACAAAGAGAAAAAACACAAACAAATAAAACCCACACAAACACCACACCCCACACATAACACACAAAAACCACACACACAACAAACAAATAAGATAAAAACACTTATGCACCATTCATAAATACCACACACAAACAAAAACAACAAATACAAACATGTCAAAATAAACACCTCCGAAACACACAACACATTTACACACACATCACACACACACACACACCACGCACACACTCCACGCACACACACACCGCACCAACACAACAGTCAAAACACACACAAACACCAGACACAAAAACACAACACACAAAAAGCAAACAAACACCACACACATACACACACACACACACTCAACACACTAACACCACACACACAAAAACCACTCTCAGAAACACACAAAACACATACAAAAAACCCACACATACAAAAGAATTAAGCACACCACAAACATACACATTAAACAGCCAAACAGCACACAAACGTACACAAACAACACAGACAAACACCAACGAACACAAAACCACAACACACACAAAAACAACGCATATATCCACACACCACAACACACAAACACCAAGTACAAAAACACGAGACACAAACAACCTCACACACATAAATCATACACACAAACCACAAACAAAAACACCACACAAACAACACATTTACACATTCCACAACAACAAATAATAATAATACATAAACACACAACACACAAAGTTCACACCAACACACACACTAACACACACCACACACACACACACACAAGACATACACACACAAACAAACTCGTCATACACAAACAACACATGCACAAAACTCACACGCCAACACCACACACAGTACACACACACACACACAAACAACACACAAAACCACGATACCATTCACACCACGCAACCTAAACAATAAAG
>Ga0123354_10006999_pt1 | contig 16865 bp, 11 predicted proteins | sample TergutLab28metaG_2_FD_97872 | JGI IMG/M metagenome (GOLD analysis project Ga0123354, IMG submission 97872) | Labiotermes labralis P4 segment gut microbial communities from Petit-Saut dam, French Guiana - Lab288 P4 | ecosystem: Host-associated > Arthropoda: Insects > Digestive system > Gut ...
AACGTGCTTGCGAAGTATATCGTGTTTGTACGGACAACGGCTGAGCAGTGTTCCTGGTGTTAAACTGGTACATTGAACAGCCCTTAAGTTTCGTAATTGGGAGGTTCCGAGTTCAAATCTTATTCCGGAGATTTCTGATGGTTTTCCTCACTACCAGAACAGTACTTTTCCAGGTTGTGGAAGCATATTTAACAGGAATATCATTTCCAACCGGTTCGGTGTCATACAACTCGTTTAGTTGAAACGTCTGTAAATGAGAGGATTCAATCCCTGGGGGGAGGGGGGGGGGCGATCACGCTGGTGAGGTGTGTACTGGATCGCTTGGTTTATTTAATATTGGTTATTATTTCTATATATGTCACTCTCCGTTTGTCGGTTTTTTCGTCCTCTGTGCGTGTTCCGCTGCATTAGGCCTATTTATTCGTATTTTGGAAGGCAGTGCTTTCTTATTTTGTCTGTTATTGTAAATGACAGTTAACAGAAATTGTTGGCGCTATTCTCTGAATCATCTTGTGTCCACTTGCTATTTGATGACGCTGTATAAATTGCAATGTTAGCCCTGTAAAGCGCCTACGAAGAGAGGATGATTCCATATGACAAACTTGCAAGAAATTGGAAGGACGCCATCGTGGTTAATTTGGAGGCGCTATCGTGCACCAACTTGGAACGTCCAGGGAAAAACATGAAAGGCAACAGCGTAGCCAAGAATTCAAACACTTGTCTCCAGCACACACTTCAGGCGCCATATTACCATTCTAATTCTAGCAGTATATCTTTGAATACACCAAATTGCAACAGGCCTGTATTCTAAATCATGTCAGTTACAATTCCAAACACCAACGGCAGACTCTGAGTGAAGAATGTTTGGGCAGAATTCCAAGCAGTGATACCGCCCTAGTGATTTGTAAACTTTCGTCACAGACTTGTAAATCCGAACTGGTGCAACTTCATGCTATCGCTCTAGCTTAGAGGTAGGCACAGGCCGAAATTTCGGAAGTTTACCCGCCCGGCCCGAAGAAAATTTGGCATACTCGGCCCAAGGTTTACCTCTGAATATGTTACCAAGGCCCGACTTCCTACGTCCGCAAGGAGGCCCGCTAATTATATTTACACTATGCCCTGGCTGTTGTGTCATTAATATGTATTTATTTTAATGCATGGATGCCAATAAACCTTGAATTAATTACATTACGACGCTCGAAGACGATCTGATAATATAGAGCATCTTGTTAGTCATTTCATGCGAAAAACCAACATGCTTAACAAGAATTATAAACATAATATTCGAAGAGAATTTTCTAATATTTCAAGACGATCTTCGCCGCGTGTCGGGACGTTTTCAGATGACTCCAGGTCTGATTAAAAGCTGGACGTCAACACTTCGGGACTCTTTTATGAAATAAGCGCAGTTCAGCTGCTGGGGACAGACTGTTCCTGGCTGATGCAGGCTTCGCAAGCGATAAAGCTTCCACGACATCTGCTGTGCTCAGGGACATGATTAGTGGGATGGTCTGTATTTTGACCGCGGTACAAAGATATAGGAGGCCATGTCTTTGTCTCGAAACACTTCTGGGAAGAGGGAGCTACAAGAACCCCCGGGAAGATCAAGTCAGTGTGATGTTCTCGGAGTCCGACCGAACTTATTTCCCAATTTGTAACAAGCAGACTATCCAACTAATCATCCCGCTAACGAAATCCATAGCGCAGAGACCAACTTGAGAAGCTAAGAGTTCCTGAGCTACTCAAGAAATTATTCGCGTTGTATGGAACCTCAAGGTTCAATGCAGTGTTCACAAAAGCCCGCCGCCTGTCCCTGTTCTGAGCCAGGATAATCCAATCCACGAAGCCCATTCTGGTCTTTTAATAACCATTTTAATACTATCCTCCATTCGCGCTCAGCTCTTCCGAGTTGCCTCTTTCCTTCTTGTTTCCCCACCAAAACCCTCTATGAATTTCTCTTCTCCCACACACGTGCCAAATGATCCACCTATCTCATCCTCCATAATGTGATCACCGAAATACTTGGCGAGGTGAACAAATCATGAAGATCCTCGTTATTGCAGTTTTCTCCAGTGTCGCATTAAGTCATCTCTCGTGGGCTCCAAATAACTTCCTTCAGCACCCTGTTTTCGAACATACTCAGCCTACGTTTTTCCCGTATAATGACAGCCCAAGTTTCAAACCCATATACAACAACGTGCGAAGTTATACTCGTAGCTCTGTATATTCTGGGATATCAGACGGAAAGACAAAATATTATGGACCGAATAGTAACAGATATTTTCCGAATTCATTCTGCTTTTAATTTATTCCACGCATGCTATTTTCATTTTTCTGTACAATTAAATCTTTATATTCTGGAATGTGAAATGAAGGGACGAAAGGTGCTGGTCCAAACTGAAGAAGGCATTCTCCAAATTTACTCTGCTCTGAATTCCTTCATGCATGCAATTTTATTTGTTAGTGTCATTCCCAAATACTTTAACTTTTTCCACAGTTTAAAAAAATTTATTCCCCATCTTTACTTTGTGATTTTGTCCTGCATTGTGTTCATGAGACATGACCTAGTGGAATAGCTAGGTTCCTTGGCGCCAGGGACGAATAACCACAATGCCCTCCCCTAAAATAAATTGTGAATTAAGAAACTAATTTGAGCCAGGACGGAACCCTATGTTAACAGGTCCAGACCCTGATCCGGCCCCGTGCAGACCCACACGCGAGCCATGTCCATGCCCGCTACCCTTCACAGTCATGTGTTCCTAGTCACACATCTTCCTGTGTGATACCAGCACAATGTGGGAAGAAATTTTAAGAGGAAAACTTACTTCCTGCGTTGCCAGGCATATCTTATCAGTAATATTACTTGTGCGCTCCAGTCTTTCTTCAACCAGACGTCCTGATACCGTACTGTGGGCTTAATTTCTCATATTCATCATCGGTCGCAGACAATACTGTCCTTAAGGGCGTTGTTCTGTATGGGTGTGAAATTTCGTCTTCGATACTAAATGAAAAGAGTTCGACGGCGAATGAGAAAAGGACACTGAGGAGAATATTCAGACTTAACAGGTAAGAAGAAATGCATACTGAGAAACTTCATAATTTGTAGGATTCACTAGTGGCAAGGCTTCCCAGGCAGTTAGCCGAGAGTAAACGAAAAAAAATCCACAACCATTTAGGCTTATATTTGTAATTTTGAATCACTTCCTTGACCCATTGGTTTGCAAATTCTCTCATGAAGTCAGAGAATGACGCTGGTCTCATCATACATGCATTTCAGTGGAAGTAAACGCCATCCCACAGTGTTTGCTCTGTGACTGTGATCTCCGGTGGTATGTTCTATTCTTTTCACAGCTCAGAATGACCGTTCTACAGATGTATTAGTCCCGGGAACTGCTAAAATTAAGTTAACAAGTTTTGATGCTTGTGGTAGTGTTTCGTTCAGTCCGTTAGTGATGATACATTCGTACACTAAAGTCCAGGGCATTACTCATGTCATAATCTGTTCTAGTTTTGGCAAATTTAATTAATGTCATGACCAATATTGTGAGCCTTTTGAATATTCACGCCGATTTTTAGAATTCATGCAATAATTAATATCATTTTAGCCCACACCAGGAAAAGAGAACACGACCAATAATGTAATTTCTGTATGTTTAAGACCACACAACCATGTTAAATCTGGAGGATCTAGATTGTTGGAAGTGGCTGACGTAATGTTTCGTTTTGGTATTGAGATCAGAAAGCCCTTTGTATTTACAACGCCACTTTCCTTTTCGTAATTAATGCCATCAAATGGTTGTCCCCATAGCCTTCCAGAACAGCCACACGCAGAGGAAAAACGATGCTTGAAGGGTCCGCCATTTCCTCCTTGTTAACCCAAACCCAAACGCTAATGTATGCATAAATGCTAAGGGATAATTTAAAAATTATTAAACGAAAACACAACTGACCCAATCACGTCATATGAAAATAAATATTCAGTCTAAAAATAACTACTTTTTAAAAGAAAGTAGCACGGGGAGCCACGGGACACTGCAGGAGTGTTGGGTAGCAAATACTTAGACTTCGAGCTGGCGACTGCGATACGTATTGTGCAATTGGCTGCTGTTCACAGAGGAAACACAACCCTTAACCCGCTAACGTGGAAAATATGTTGAACTCCTAATAATGCCAGAAAATGGCAGATGGGAATTAACTCGGCTTTCAAAGGGTTAAGCGACCTCACTAAGGCTGTTTTCATAAGGCGACTCAGTGGTCAGGCATCCAGTTGCTGACGTCTGCTGGGCCATTTGGTCTTTTGTAACATTTCTCGCGAGACACCGCTTGGCTTGGCGATAGCAAATGTCTAGCAGGGGCAGTCGACACCAGTGGACCCGTGCCTGTGGCTGGGCCACTGCAGGAACACAGCCTTCTGAGAGCGTTGTTTAGGCGCCACAGTAATGTTTCATATTCAGTGTCATACTGTTGCATTCAACAAGTGGCACTGTTCAACGTCACATACAACACCGCGTCTATTACAGTTTTTTGTGCACTAGGCCCTCCATGTTTTGAACAACTTGGTTCATTGTCAGGGGCTTTCCTGGTTTTCAGTTGATAGTTTTACCGCAAACTTAAGGTCAAACATGAGTAGCACAGTGCAAAGAACTGTAACAGTGTTACATTAGCTCTGTGTGTCCCAACCTTCCTTGCATGGAGCAACTCCTATCTATGAAAATGCTTACAAGCCGGAAAAAGTTGATAGCGGGGAGCGCAGTTCAATTGCTGCTAAATTATTGTCATTAAAAAGGTAAAAGAGGTAACGTTCACCCTAGAACAGGCCGTGAAGACCCAGAGGGGGAGTAGAGGTATAGTTCTACTCTTTCTTTAACCTCAGCGTTAGATAGGAGTGGGTGGTTAACGCCACGTCCCGGCCGCTTTACCCCCGGGAAAGAGACCCGGTACCCACTGTACAGGAGGCAGGAACGGTCTGGACGTGTGCGGAAAATCTCGCCCCCACCGGGATTCGATCGCCGGATCCAACCCGTAGAATTATTATTGCCATTTGCCAGATAAAAATTCCCGCGATATTTCACAATATTTATACATTGCACGATTCCTCGCAGAACCTCTAACGATAACAAAGAATTTTTGTATATTACACACACACCCCTAACGATATTCTATGGAACCCTTGCTGGGAGACACTGCATTAGAAGGTGATTGTCACACACAGTGTGTTTATATGGATAGTATTATATTTTTAACGGGCTGCATGAATGACCAGACCATATATCGAGGCTGTAACAAAAAGTACGTCCGAATACTTTACTACCCCTCGTATTACTCTTATGCAAACTGGAAGGCAAACAGGCAAAATGTTGTTCTTGGCAAAGGAAGTAGGAGCTTGCGTTCTAACATGTTTAAAGTTGAGCAAAATTAATGTAATTCCACTACAACTGACTAGTTCTAGTTCTCGATCCACGAGTCCTGCTACGACATCTCACCATCATCCACAAAGTAGTCTGCAAACATCACACATGTCAAGAAGCGTTTTCCCTCTGCCGTCTGCATTGTCTTCTGAGTTAAATCAATAATTCACAGCTTAGGGTATGTTCAAAGTAAACAGCGTATTTTAGTCACAGAAGGTTACAGTGTCCCGCAAGCTTTCAAGTGTGTAATTTGCGAAGTCAGCAGGTACATTTAATGGCATGCGGAAAAGCTGTCACTTATTACTAAGTAATCCAAATGCGCACTCAATAAATCTGCATTCCCTTTGTAAACGATAATTGAAAAACGTTTCCACTGATAAATTTCCGCCTTCAAAAACAACACCACATGTTCAGACAGCTCCAACGCCTCTCCACCTACAAAAACATCAGCAAGTTTTGGGTAGTCGGGGTCATATAATGGTGACAATGTGGAATACCCAGAGGCCCTGTTTGTTGAAGAGAATTCTTCAAAGTTGTTGAGTTGAAGATAGTGGCCAGTCTGGAAACAGCTTAAGGTTTATGACGGCGACGCGCTGACTGGTATAATCCATTCCTCATACCTCTTGAACAGTATAATAAACGTATCAGTATTGTCTACTACACATATTATGTATCAGGCAATGCTACAGTAATGTCGTGACATTTATTTGTCAAAAGCCGTCGAGTGAAGGGAAATGTTAGATATAGCCTTACGTTTATATCACTGTTAAGAAATAATGATTATATTAACTTCAAGGTGTAAGCAGAATCGTTATTAGTACGCCTCACCATTCGGTCCAGAATCTTTCGTCTTCCAGGTGGCTAAAAGAATATGAAGATTAAAATATAGAGAAATATAATTTTGCCTGTTCTGTTATTTGGGTGTGAAACTTGGTATCTCACATTGAAGGAGGAACATAGGCTGAAGTTGCTTGAAAATCGAGTGCTGAGGAAGAAACTTGGGCGTAAGAAGGATGAGGTAAACGAGGGACTGGATGAGCGCGCATTCTATGGAGCTTCATGATCTGTACTCCTCACCACATATTGTTCGGATGATCAAATCAAGAATAGTTAGTTAGTTACTTGTTAGTTTGGCTGACTTGTTGTTTGGTTTGTTGACATCTGTAGGTCTGCAAAATAGCACACTCAGCACGGCATCTCACTTCATGCTCTAGCTGTACACGCCATTAGAAGTTCAGACATTTAACATAATATCTCATGAACCTTGACCTACGTTACATTCCTCATCACTTATATTTTTAACGTTTCCTTGTCTGCAGCTACAGATTCATCCTCATGCCATTTTTAGTGTGTAATGACGTCCAAGGAAGGAAATGCGAGTACAGTCGGTTCTGTTACAACGCGCGTTCTTGTGAGACCTCACGTTACATAAAATCGGATAATAAAATTAGGGGCACATAAAAAAAGACCCGTCATTCGACTTTCTATCTTCACACTGGTCGCTGATATCGCATAACAGCCAACATGTGTATGCGAAAGTTGGCGTATAAACAGCGTTCATTAATCACGATACAGCCAATACACATTCACGAAACATGCATAATAGCAGAAATGATTGTACATTATCATTTTTGCTGTTCACGCGCAATCCCGGGCTTGATGGTGGTCGTGGGTGTTAAGGATATTCAACTTCGGGCGCCGTATCTTGAACTATTTGCTCAAGAAAGACTACATCATAAAATCAGTATGCTTGCCGGTGAGGGGCTTCATAATCTTTGCGTTTTGCTCGGTCAAGTAGCCGAATGTTAACCCGAAAGCGGAACTGAGATATGCGAATAAAGGCGTTTCGAATACCACTAAGAAATACACAAGGCAAAAACTTGTAGAAATAGTGTGAGATTTTAGGTTCTTGCGGCTGGGGCGTGACACCATATAGTGTTGTAGAAAGAGTAGCATGCTGTTTCTATCTAGATGGTAGAACATGGAAGCAGCAGGTTTCTCTGAAATGATAGCAAGTTTTTACCGGAGTACACAGCATCACCTTCCACAACACAGCATCCTTCTTAAACTAAAATCCAATAATAGAGATTTTGTGAATAGATCACTATTTTTGGACATTTCATTCCAGTTGTGTTCTGATATTTATTAAACGGAATATATTCCGTCAAAACACATCAACGTACTCAGTTCAAAAATCAGCTACATGTTACGACTAATCAGGCCATCATAATCATCATCAATTTGACCACCCTGATGATGACCATGTTTAGTCGAAATATGTAGCTGATCTGTAAACTAAATACACTCTTGTGTTGTGACTGATTTTTTTTCTGTTTCTTCAGATCATGAATCTTCGTTCTCGCAAAGCACGTACATTCATGGATCAGAGAGTAACTAACAGCTGTTCAAAAGACAATAGCAGGCTGTATTGGGCTGAAGTTCTTCGCCACATAGTCTGTGTTGTCGGATATAGAAATTTATTCTTGAACTATGACACATTATGTTCGGATATGTGTCATACATTTGCTACAGCACGCTGAGCTAATCGCGATTCCTCTTACACACTGGATAAGGAAAGTGGTCTTCTGTCTTAGCTTCTGCTGTTCGCCTGGGCAGGGAATAACACTGGCATGAGAAAGTTCACCCTAGAACACGCCATGTAGGTCAATAAGGGGAGTAGAAGTATAGCTCTACTCTTTCTTTAACCTCGGTGTCAGATGGGGTAGGTGGTCAACGCCACGACCCGGCCGTTTTGCCCCCGAGAAAAAGACCCGTTACCCTTTGTACAAGAGGTTGGGTGGGCCCAAGGGCAGGTCTGGACGGGTGTGGAAAATCTCACCCACCACCGGGATGCGATCCCCGAACCGTCCAGCTCGTAGCGAAGCTGTCCTGGTCCACATATTTGCATGAAAATACCCGGAAATTAGAAACCCAATCTTACTTTCAATAAATGTGGTATGAGATAAGGGGTTAGTTCTAAACGTTGTCACGTGAATCCCATTTTTGTACAAAACGTGACACTGTCCCGTTTTACGTTCATCTAAAAGCGAAATCAAACTCCATGAAACAAAGCCCTGCTGGTGAAACGGACAGTTGCTTCAGTGATCAGTAAATTCCCCGCCTCTTACGGTACTAGAATACTCAATGCCGTGTTACAGGAGCCGGCCACTGGACCCTTTCCGATGCAGATAGAGGCGGTGGGCAACATACATCGTATACCAACATCATATTCCTTTTATGCAGAATTTTAATTTTGTCCTAGCTTTGTTTCGTTCTGCAAAGGGGCACCTTTCTTTCATATTTTTTGACTGAATTACATTACATTACATTTCATATACATTTCAAAGATCCAAGCTCCGTCCAACGACGGCTGAATGTGAAAAATGCCAAGAAAATATATCCTTAGTTGTTTCACACAACATCGTCACTTGTACGTAACAACAATTAACATAATAAAACAAGCAACGATATAATAAATATACACCACCTCAACATAAAATGTATAAAGGGTTAATTGTGTAAGTATGTAAAAGCACAAAGTATGTATAATAGTATTATTTATAATAAAGTTATGAATTTGTATAACTTTCATTTACTAAAAATTCTTCCACAGAATAAAATACATGAGTAAGGAGATATTTTCTGTTTTAACTTAAAAAGCGTTTTATTTTTAAGCTTTACTCCTAGCCCCGTGCTGTCACACGTGATCATCCTAAATTAGCTCACTGTAGTATATATGGTGAAGATGAGGCAGGTAAAGTCCCTGTCCACGCCATAAGTGCATGTAGGGGGATCAGAGGTAACCTACTGATTCGTAACCTCCGCACTAGACGTAGGTGGCCGGTCAACCTCACACACCGGCCACTTTCCCCTCCGGGAAAGAACCCTGATACGCATTGAATAGGAGGCTGGGTGGGTCCCAGAGCTGATCTGGACGGTTTTGGAGACGAGAAAATCCCTTGCCTCTACAGGGATTCGAACCCCGGATCGTCCTGCCCGTAGCAAATCGCTACTATAAAATGTCTGTGACAACTAATATAAAATTAAATGATTATAAATTTACGACTCCATCAGCTGCTGTTATGTGATGACTTCAGGTCTCCACAGCCCTGATGTCGAGAATTCGGGTCTTGGGTATTGTTACGTCCAGTAGCTGGGGTACTGATTTGTGACCAGCAACCCTACAACGCAGCGTAACAGCCCAGAAGACCTGAATCCTCGACATTTTATCGGCAGCAATTTAACTGCTTACCTTCTTTGTACACTTACAAGGCTTTGTTTATAACAACAGGTCGTTCCATGTGACTGAAATCGGCATTATGGTAAGACGCTAAGTTTACTGCCAACTCCCAACAAAATATTTATGCCTTTTTCTGAAGCTGTATTTATTTTACACAATTATCCCTGAATTTCTCTGGAGGGATGGGACTTACTCATTAAAATAATCAGTCTTTGGCCGAGATTTGAGCCGCGAGCTCTCACATAGAAAGAAGGGGCGTGTTATGTGGGTTTAGAGTCTGTCATCTCCTTAGGTTCACGCGATAATGCAATAAGAGCGCGAGGGGACTGAGAAGTATTAAGAAACATAAGCACCGAACGAGATTCGAACGTACTGCCTGACCCCACCAAACCATCACGTGAGAATCGCGGATTGGTAACTGTCATAGGATATCCGATATAGCAGACTCATGGTTCTCAACCTGTGGGCAGCGAAATCCTCGGGGGTCGCTTGGGTTTTTCTCTTCGACAGCTCGCAAATTCATATAGCTTCGCAGCAAGTCTTGCTCCTCTAGCCCACGATATTGCTATAAACCAGGCGTTTTTCACGTGTCGCATTTGTTGAAAATTCAAGATTCTGTGGAGTTACGTCGGTCGGCATAGCGTAACGTCCCAGAACTGTTGAATAATCAGCAACACCGCTGTAGGAACATCAAATCTTGCTTTGTAGTAGTTGTTGTGGTCGATAAAGTGTAAATTCATTTACATCAGTTACAGAGTTCATAAGAGTCGTTTTAGTCATTATGACTTTCGCCACATATCGGCGCCCAAAAGTACATATGTTAGCATGCAAGGGTCTGTGATATTTCTTGAAGTTAAGAAGGCGCACTCGGGTTGTTCAGCTCAAAAATTTAGCCAAAAGATGTACCTTAGGCTTCAGTTCAAACAGTTATGGTACACATTCTTTCTTAGTTTTTCACAATTTTGAACAGGCTGTGACAGGATAATATTAAATTACAGAAACAGTTGTGTGGATATGAACTGGCTCAGTATGATCGCGGTGGCGAGATTTTATTAAGACCATTGTGTTTCACAGCAATGTGGATAAATTCTTTCATTTTCATGAGTACTTGCTTTTAGCTACTCAAATTAAAAACTGTATTAAACAATATTTTGTTGACTGACCAGTTAGACGAAGTATCTGACATGTCTTGGTGTGTATGTGTCAAGGTGCTATGTTGTGTTTCATTATGGTGTGGAGTTAACTGGCATATGTTAATATCCTTTGATAGATGGATGATCTGTACACTGAAATTCTCTACAAGACACTGCACTTCAGAGGGCATGATACAGATGTGGATCGTTCAGTCCTACTAGAATTCCTACAAAAAGCTTTTGAACAGAATGATAACAGACATAATCATCTACTTGAAGTGGCAAAAGCAAGAAAGGTAAGTACAGAATATCACTGTTAATGGATATCCTGATAAGGAAGAGAAATGTCTAAATTTGACATGCCATATACAGAAAACCTACATATATGTATCTCCACCTACATGCTAAGTCTGAACACCACTCAGTACAGAAGCAAGCCATGTTGTCTATACCGGTGTAACATGCATGGACTATTCATGATGCTGAAACTGAGCACTTAAAGAAAACCTTCAACAAAAATGGATGTGGCAGATGTGATTTTAAACAGGTTTTGTGCACTATAAAAAAATGGCCACAGAATGATAAAGAAACTGTTGTAGCTATGTCACCATACAAATATTCAGGAACTATTAATAATAAAAGTTTCCGTCAAACACAACTAGTTTTATTATAATTAGAGTGGCAACATGTTTCGACCCTATTGGGTCATCATCAGGCCTTCACTATGAACCAATTAACTGGAAAGCTGCTTACATTCTTGGAATCCCAAGCAATGTTTACAAGTAATAATTATATACAGTTCAGTGTCTAACAAATTTGTTAAATAATAAAGTTCAAATTGCATAAAATCTCATTAGTTTCAAAACAATAAAATATATTAATAAAACATGTAGAATGCATAGCATAAGTAACCTAGAAGTGGTGTAAGATATATCCAACATGGAGTGGCTGCAATGTGAAGTATGTCGTCTGAATTATGTAAGTAGCATGAAGATGGCATATGGTATACTCAGCCTGGAGTGAAGTATGTTGTCTGTTGTTCAAGCACAAAAGTTGTACACGGGGGATGAAGTTGGTTTAGATGTATATCACCGTCTCTTATGGGGTAATAAAATTCTATATTGTATTATAATCAAGTGGCTTGATCATGTAGGGAAGGGTGTAAAAAAAATACATTCAGCCTCAAAAAAGTATTACCATATTGCTTGCTACATTATTAAGTCTGTCCACACTCATAGTAAGAACATCCATACACTCAGACCAATGAAGGAAAATTTTGTCCTTCATACCCTTGAATATACTATATCCCAAGTGAATACTGTAAATTTTATGTGGGACAGACATGAAAGACCATAGAGTCCAGATATAAAAAGCATCTGAGTTACCTACATTTGGGCCAGGCTGAGAAGTCTGCCAAGGCAGAGCACATTATAGATGTGGGACAATACAGTACAGGAACTTAACCAGCCCATACAGACTAAATGAAGCAACAAGCTATGTGGACTGCACTGTGAAGAAAGCAATAGAGACCACGCTACACCCACAACTTTGAACAGGTGCAAACGGTTCAGGGAATTGCCTATTGAGAATCAAGGCCAAGCACAGCAATCATCAGGCTCCACCCATAAACCCCACTTGCTCACAGTCATGTATAGAGCTCCAGCTTCATGCTGGTTATAATTCTTGGAAGTTTGGATATTGGGTCTTATCTGAACCCCGATCATGAAGATGGATCATTCTATGAAACACTCACTGAACTTAACTAGCTGATGCGGTTGTCAGCCCAGGATGATTTTATAGATGGTATGCACTGTTCTATACTTGCAACATTCATGACCTAAACTCACAGATTTATCTCAAAGACCTCTACTTGGCATCTTTGAAATTACTTACGTTCAGCTTAAACAGTTTCCATCTACAGTGTCTGTGAGTGGGTTTTCATATAATGTTGTACATATGGGATTGTCTTGCCAAAGGGAAGCTATTTTTCCCTTGTACCAGGGAATGGCCTTTCTGTTATGAATGTCACTCCATGGTTTGTTTCCTTTCCTATCTGATCAGCTGCAGCAACCATTGTGTGAAGGGTACTGGTCCATTTGCAGTTTCTACTATATGTGTATGTGTCTCAGGAAATAACTGGAAGTTAGGTAAAGTTCGCCCTAGAACAGGCCATGAAGGCCCATAGAGGGGAGCAGAGGTGTGGCTCTACTCTTTCTTTAACCTCGGCGCTAGAAGTAATTTTATCTTCATAAACCACAGCAGATAATTCTCCTTGTACTCATATTACAACATACATGTTTAAGGAATGGATTGTAATTTTATCTGTAAGATGTGAATTTCCCATGCTTCATTGTCTGTTGTTTTGTAGGATAGGTCAGATCAGAGCAGTTGTGAGGGATAGGGAAGACATGAGTCTGGTTAGGCTATCTCTTACTGACCCCAGACACCAGGTCCTTGTCTACAGTTTATATTGAAATGAATTCCAGGTTGATACTTGTAGAAGAACAAAACAGAAATTCATCTGAAGTTAGTTGTTTCTTGTACTAAATTTTATAACAGTGAAATATATTATACTACAGTCACACTGTGCTATGTATTTATTTATTAACTGTTGGTGTTTTAATTTGCTATTGTTCCAGGCACCAAAAATTCTGCTTAATGTTGAAATAATTGAGGCAGTGATACTGAAGCCTGTTGATGCAAATGGTATGTAATATTATTCACTGTAGGCCTAATATGCACATGCCCAAGGCCACATCCCTTTGAGAAAAGTATTTATGGCACTGGAAGATTTTTTACCGGGTTCCCTAATATCAGGATTGTCCCCCATTTCAGTGCTAAAAGCTGCCTTTTTTGTATACATCTCCTGAGAAATATTTTACTAGTTTTGAAATATTGAATTGAAAGAGAATAAAATATCATTATTTCTAAAAAAAAAAACTGTTGTTATATTTTCTTGTTACTGTTCCCAAGCAATGCAGAATAAGTGTGGAATGGGGGTTGTAAAAGACGGAATTCTGTGACCTGTAAATGTGACATAGCATAGCTACTGGTATCTTATCTGTGGGGTTATGTAGTTGAAATACAGAAAAACATGAAATGCATCTCACAGAGAAGTTTACTATTTACTGCCACTCTCAGTTGCTAAGATTATACAATGTTAAGAGTACAAAGATTAAATATGTCTATGGATCAGTGGTGGAATGACAATGACTGGGCAAAACTGATACTCTGAGAAAAATCTGTCCTAGTGCCAGTTTATCCACTACACATTTGATATAGACTGGCCTGGGAATGAACCTGCACCTCTACAGTGTGAGGACAGTCATGAACCACTTGAGACAGTTCTAGTAAAGAGAGATGGGAGATGATATTAAACTGAATAACTGTGAAACAGGTAATGAAGATGTTTAATGTACTGAACTGGCTTAGGATCATATCTAGTACAGGTCTTTGATATAGCATCATTGAACATGTGAGTTTTTATCACTCCCTTACTCAAAAATGGCATATCTGATAGTTCAAACTGTCACATCTGGGCAGTTTTCCATACGAATGTTACAGTGATTTTAGATTCTGCCCTTCCCGTTTGGAAAATGTTGGCCTTTTTGTTCCATCTCAACATACCAGAGATTTTGCTCTGTTCAATGTTGGCTCTAAATGTTACCAAGTCCTTCTGCTAGATGCACTTCACTGCTAATGTTATCTGTAGAGATGATGGTATATTCAGAATCAGATTGATTCTGCTTAACTTACCGGAGTGCTAAAAAGTCCTTAGCCCGACCAGGAAGGAAATAAGCTCGGAAGCATGTCAGGGACGCCCACAATTTCAACAACATCGAGACACGAGCTGTCATCAAGCTTTTTTTCCTGCAAGGCAAGGCGCTGAACGAAATTCGTGCCATTCTGACAGAAATATTAGCTTGATCTTCCTGGTCGGGCTAAGGACTTATCAGCACCCCTGTACTTCTGCTAACCGTATGTCACAGTATTATCATCATCATCTTTTATTCTTTTAATTATTGATATATTTCAAGACCAGTTTGGTTTTCCATCAATTAAATTTCATGTTACCACAATAATGTATTGCTTATTAATACCCTTGTCATAGGTTAAGAATGTAATCTTTTTTCTTCCTACCATTTTAATTTTGAATTTTAATTACATTTACTGCAATGTTTGTTTTTCTTTCCCTTCTGTCCTGGCTTTACTCTTGTCTTGATTTGTTGTTGCTGTTGTCATCATTATTGTGTAATTATATGTGTGTGGTGTCTTTGTAAATGGCCACTTGGTTTTTGAGGCAGCACATAAATAAATAAATGTGTTGTTCTTGTTGTTATTAATTGTGCGAATTTTCTTTCCTCTCTTGTTTATGCAGGTCTAAGTAATCCATTCTGTACTGTGTATTTGACTTCTAATAATACTGAGCATTGCAACACTTCAGTCAAGCTGGAAACTTTAAACCCAATATGGAAAGAAGAATGTCAATTGTGAGTACCCACTGACCTTGTCGTTCTCTCTCTCTCTCTCTCTCTCTCTCTCTCTCTCACACACACACACACACACACACACACACACACACACACACACACACACACACACACACACATACATGCACGCGCACACACACTCAATCATTCATTCCTTCACTCATTTGTTCACTCCCTCACTCTCACATGCAAGCAGGTGCATATACTCACTTTTTTAATTAAGTGCCAACATGTTCAGTCAATTACATGCAGTCTCAGCCTGACAGTGGGTGGTAGCTTCTCCCACTCCTCTTCCCCATCTGCCCTCAGTATTCAGTCAATTTCTTGAGTTTTGGGATAGTGCTTGTTACATACATATGGATATTTAAGACTTCAGGCAGGTTGGGGAAGGTATGATCATTCATGAGAGTAAAACCACATAAACTCAGTGAAAAAGAGGGAAAACCAGATGTTCTTATTTTGGCTGTTGTTGTACTTACTTCCTTTGTATGAGTGGGGTTTGAAGCAAAAATAGTGAAAATGAGAAGTTTAGAATTTCCAGTATCATCTGGCAGTCACTTCCACAAACTCTAGCATAGTTATTGCTTTATATTTTCTATTGAACAGCAGTGGTGTACTTGAGAGTCTCTTCAAGGAGGATGTTTAATTATTAGGCACATTAACAAAATTGGGAAAATTGACTATTAGCTTCATTACATCTGTCTGCTGTCTGTCCACATGGAACAACTCAGCTCCCACTGGACTGATTTTCAATAAATTTTATATTTGAGTGTTTTCTGACAATCTGTTGAGAGAATTCAAGTTTCATTAAAACTGGACAAGAATATGGGTACTTGACATGAAGACCAATATACATTTTGATCATATCTTGCTCAATTCTTCTTAGAATGAAAAATGTTTCAGACAAAAGTTATAGAGAAAATAAAAACACACATTGTATATTCAATATATATATATATATATTTTAATTGTACCTTTTATGAGATAATGTTGAAAAATATTGTAGAGTCGGACAGGCCACAGATGACAATATGCTGCATGTGCATTGCACGCTGGATAACTAATACTACAAACACACATTCATACTATGTAATACTCATTGCTTTTCCACTGAAACAATGGTTGCATGAACATGCCTTATGGTTACATTACACATACACTGCTTGTCTTGTTCTTTATAACCTGCATAAATTTTTTGGTTGAATACTGAACACACATTACACACAACAGTTTTGATCATGTATAGATGTCATATGAATAAGTGTGCATATTCAATTTATTTTCAGACCTGTAAAAGATTCAGAAGCTAATGGTGCCATCTGTGTTGAGATCTGGTATGTTTAATATTAATTATTCTTATTTTATTTCATTCATGTTAATTTAAATGCATCTGAGCATTTTGGACAGAATTACTTCCACATATAAAATGTTTAATAGACTTGTGAGTCCACACACACACACATACACATCTGTGGTTGTAAAATGCTGTTAGTTGTTATGATTCCAAGGGTGAAGCTTAATGAAATAGGCATGTGTATGTCAAGTCTGCCTACAAAAAGCTTACAGTCTTTCAGCTGTGATTGGCCATAAGTCA
>Ga0123354_10007001_pt1 | contig 16861 bp, 14 predicted proteins | sample TergutLab28metaG_2_FD_97872 | JGI IMG/M metagenome (GOLD analysis project Ga0123354, IMG submission 97872) | Labiotermes labralis P4 segment gut microbial communities from Petit-Saut dam, French Guiana - Lab288 P4 | ecosystem: Host-associated > Arthropoda: Insects > Digestive system > Gut ...
CTCCGAAGGCAAAGAAAAGACCATTCCATGTCATCGTGTTAAGTCCTATCATCCATTCGTTAGTAACTTCCGGAAACCGGTAAAAATTCAAATGCTCAATATTATGAAGCAAAATAATACCTATGATAGCAATCCCTCGCAAGGCGTCCGCCACGTGAAGACGTGTATTAGGCAAATAAGTAGTTTGATACATATAGTTTATAAAATTTAAGACGAAACGCTACATTCTTGTGTCATTTTTTATCATACAAATATATAACATTTTTTTCGTTTTTACTCTTTTTTTAATTGTTCTTCCAATTTAATTAATTCGTCGCGGTATTGAGCGGCTTCCAAAAATTCTAATTTCTTTGCAGCCTCCAACATGGCTTTTTTTGTTTTAGCAATGAGTTTTTCTAAATCTTTTTTAGTCATGTATTGAATAACCGGATCGGCAGCGATATTATCACTTTTCTTTTCAATGTAAGCCGTCGATTCAACTTTAAAATCTGTTTTTACTAAGGTGGATTGTGTATTTTTGATAATTTGTTGCGGTATGATTCCATGTTGTTCGTTGTACAGCAATTGTTTCTCTCTTCTACGATTGGTTTCGTCGATGGTTTTCCGCATGCTGTCGGTCATTTTATCTGCATAAAAAATAACTTTCCCATTGATGTTACGCGCAGCGCGACCTGCTGTCTGAGTCAATGAGCGATGCGATCGTAAAAAACCTTCTTTATCGGCGTCCAAAATAGCGACCAAAGAAACTTCCGGCAAGTCTAATCCTTCACGCAAAAGATTAACTCCAATTAAAACATCAAAATATCCCTGACGCAACTTTTCCATGATTTCGATACGTTCCAAGGTTTCAACGTCCGAATGAATGTAAGCGGTTTTAATATCCATCCGTATAAAATAAGCGTTTAATTCTTCCGCCATTCGTTTGGTCAAAGTAGTAACCAAGGTACGTTCTCCCCGTTCGGTACGCAACTGAATTTCTTCCATTAAATCATCGATTTGATTCAAGCTCGGACGGATTTCAACCACCGGATCTAATAAACCGGTCGGACGCACCACTTGCTCCGTAATTACGCCTTCGCACAATTGAAGTTCAAAATCAGCCGGCGTTGCGCTAATGAATATTTTCTGTGGCGTAAGCGATTCAAATTCATCGTATGTCAATGGACGATTGTCAATTGCGGCAGGTAAGCGGAAACCGTATTCGACCAGATTGATTTTACGCGAATGATCGCCGCCGTACATTCCACGTATTTGCGGCACAGTCACATGACTTTCATCGATAACGGTAATAAAATCTTTTGGAAAATAATCAATCAAACAATAAGGACGGCTTCCGGGCGGTCGACCATCGAAATACCGGGAATAATTTTCAATTCCGGAACAATAACCCAGTTCACGAATCATTTCCAAATCGTAAGTCACACGCTCATATAATCGTTTGGCTTCCTGAAATTGACCATTGTCGTTAAAAAACCGTACTCTTTCACCCAAATCCACATCTATCTCTCCGATTGCTTGATTGATTCGGTCACGCGTAGTTACAAACAGGTATGCCGGATATATTCTATATTGATCGTATTGTTCAATAATACTTCCGGTTAAAGGATCAAAGGTATAAATTTCTTCAATGTCGTCGCCCCAGAACAAGACGCGAAGCGCCATATCCAAATAAGCGGGAAATACATCAACCGTATCGCCCTGCACTCGAAAAGTTCCTCTTTCAAATTCAATTTGATTTCGCGAATATAAACTGTCAACCAATTTGCGTAGAAAAAGATTACGGGAAAACGATTCGCCTTTTTTTATCATTACGACATTTTCCATGAAATCGGCAGGGTTTCCCATACCATATATACAAGATACGGAGGATACGATGATTATATCTTTTCTTCCCGATAGCAATGCGGAAGTAGCCGAAAGCCGAAGTTTATCAATCTCTTCATTGATATTCAAATCTTTTTCTATATAGGTGTTGGTTGATGGAATATAGGCTTCCGGTTGATAATAATCGTAATAGGAAACAAAATATTCCACGGCGTTATGAGGAAAAAAGCTTTTGAATTCGCTGAAGAGTTGAGCGGCTAAAGTTTTGTTATGACTTAAAACCAATACGGGTCTGTTCAGTTCTTTAATGACATTGGCTATTGTAAATGTTTTTCCGGAACCGGTTACGCCCAATAAAGTTTGATAAGGCAATCCTTGCCTCACACCTTCCACCAATTCCCGAATAGCTTCGGGTTGATCTCCAGTTGGCCGATAATCGGATAGAAGTTCGAAATCCATTTTTACCCTAAACCCCATCAAGGGGACTTTGCTGTAATATTGTATTCAAAATCACTGCTCAAACTCCTTTCCAAGGGTCGGGGATTATACTCCGCTGAAAGCTGAAAAGCCGCCATCCACCGGAATAATGGTTCCTGTGATAAAACTTGCTTCATCGGAACAGAGGAAATGAACAAGTCCATTTAATTCCGAAATATCTCCGAAGCGTCCCATAGGCGTTTTTGCCAACACTTTTTTACTTCTCTCCGTTAAAGAACCATCGGGATTAATCAGAATATTTCGGTTCTGGTCGCCAATGAAAAATCCTGGAGCTATGGCGTTTACACGAATCTGATCGCCGAATTTCATTGCCAGCTCGGTAGCTAACCATTGGGTGAAGATGTTAATACCCGTTTTAGCAACCGAATAGCCGGGTACGCGAGTGAGAGCAGAATAGGTAGCCATCGAAGAAATATTGATGATACATCCTTTTTGTTGTTGGGACATAATTTTTCCAAACGCCAAACAGGGAAGAATTGTACCGTCTTGGTTCAATCTGACTACTTTTTCCCAATCTTCCAATTTCATATCAAAAATTGTCTGTTCTGGAGATAAAGTTGCACCCGGAACATTTCCTCCTGCGCAGTTGATAAGCACGTCGATCCGGCTCCATTTATCAATTATTTTTTTTGATACTTCTTCCAAACTGCTCATGTCTAAAACATTGCAACAAAATCCAACAGCCATTCCGCCGGAAGCCTTGATTTCATGAACCTGATTATCAAGATTTTCTTTTCGGATATCCAATACTACAATTTTTGCTCCCGATTGAGATAAACTTTTGGAGATACTGCCGCCCAATACACCTCCAGCGCCTGTGACTACAATAACTTTGTCTTTAATATCGAATAAACTTTCCATAAATATTTCAAACTATGCTTTTTGTAAATACGAAGATTAATGCTATTATCAATATAAAAATTTTCTCTAATTTATACTCCAAATGAAATTCCCATGCGTTTCCCTTGAGCGATTAAATCGTGATCAGGAGAAACCAATTTTAATTTTCCGGCTACTTTTTCTAATGGAACCGAAGTGATCTGATCGCCAATCATAGAAACCATTCGTCCGAATTGACCTTTCGCAATCAATTCGGTTGCATGACCGCCTAATTGAGTGGCAAGGTTGCGATCAAAAGCGGATGGGCTTCCTCCGCGTTGGACATAACCAAGTATAGTTTCTCTGGTTTCCAAACCGGTACTGTCTTCGATAAGTCGTGAAAGTCGTGAAGCCGGACTGACGCCTTTTTTCCCGCCTTTCTCCAATTCCAAGCCTTCACCTACCGCAACGATAGAATACGCTTTGTCTTTTTTCGCCCGATTAAGAATTGCTTTTTTTACTTTGTCAATATCGCATCCTAATTCTGGGAGCAAAATCACGTCAGCGCCACCGGCCATTCCGGCATAGAGGGTAATCCAACCGGCTTTATGTCCCATCAGTTCGATAACCATCACGCGTTTGTGAGAAGAAGCCGTTGAATGCAGCCGGTCAATTGCCTCGGTTGCAATATCTACCGCCGTATGAAATCCAAAAGTGATATCAGTTCCAAAAACATCATTATCAATCGTTTTCGGTATTCCAATCACATTTAATCCCAATTGGGACACTTTGAATGCCGTTTTTTGCGTCCCGTTTCCTCCGATGCAAACCAAGCAATCCAAACCTAATTCATGGTAATTGTCAATAATGAGTTGCGGTCTGGTATCGTCGCCTTTATCCAATGATTTTTTAAAAGGTTTCTCTCGTGAAGTGCCCAAAATGGTTCCCCCTAAACTTAACAATCCGGATAACGATTTGTCATCTAAAGGAATAAATTCTCTGTTAAGCAAGCCTTGAAAACCATCGCAAATTCCAATAACATCCATACCGAAGTGAATCGCCGCGGTTTTTCCCACTCCACGAATCGTAGCGTTTATTCCGGGACAATCGCCCCCTGAAGACAAGATACCTATTTTCATTTTTCAAAATTCTCGTCAATAACTTCGATTTTTTTCACGAGTAAATTCAATTCTTCTTTCAAGCTATTGATTTTTCGATTCATTTCTTTCATCAAACCGCCACCGCCTTTGGAAGAAACCGATAAGAAGCCGATATTGTTTTCGTAAGTTTGAATATCGCTCTTAAGCCGTTCGTAAGTACGCATTAATTTATCCCTTTCGTTCAGTAATTTGTTCTTTGAGCGCTCATCGCCGCGGGAAATATCGCTCAAATTGGATTTAAATGTTTGCAACCTACGCTCGGATTCATCCAATTTCAACCGGTCGAAATGTTTATCGACTGCTTTACGATATTCTTTATGAATTCTGTCTTTTTCACGGAAAGGAACAAAACCGGTCCTATTCCATTCAGTTATAAGTTCACGTATGATAGCGACCGCATCTGCTGTTGAAAGATTAATATCAATGGAATTGATTTTTTCTATAATTTCTTTTTTCTTTTTCAAATTATCAACTTCTTCCGTTTTCTGTGAAGAAAAATGCGTATTTTTTTGCTCGAAGAAATAGTCGCAAGCGGTGATGAAGCGTTTCCATATAACATCAGAATGTTTTCGGGAAACCTGCCCGATAGATTTCCATTCCTTTTGCAAAGCAATCATTTGGTCAGTTGCTTCTTTCCAATTTTGACTGTCTTTCAAAGCTTCCGCTTGTTCGCACAATAATTTTTTCTTTTCAAGATTAACATCCATCATTTCTTTGATGTTCTTATAAAAATCGCTTTTTTTCCGGAAGAAAACATCACAAGCCGCTCTGAATCGTTCAAAAACTTTCACGTTACTTTTCTTAGGCGCAAAGCCTATGGTTTTCCATTTTTCCTGAAAATCCAGCACGCGTTTATGCTGGTCGTCCCAATCTTTGAATGTGGTTAATTTTGTATAATCAATGGATTCTACTTCCACACACAGGGCTGTCTTTTCTTCTAAGTTGCGTTGTTCCAGTAAACGTAAGGATTCAAAATGTTCCTGATGCCTTTTATTGATGACCGAAGACGCCTTTTTAAAACGCGACCAGATTTCTTCCCTTAATTCTTTTGCTACAGGCCCGATTTCCCTCCATTCCTGATGCAATTTCTGCAATTGGTAGAATGCGGAAATAACGTCTTTTTCAGTTTCTAATTTCTCCACCGACTCACAAAGCGCTTGTTTCATTTCCAAATTCTTTTTGAAATCGTAATCCCGCATTTCATTGTTTATCTTCAGTAAATCATAAAATTTTTCACTGTAATGCTGATAGTCTTTCCAAAGGTCATTAATGGCTGACTGCGGAATTTGTTTGGCTTCTTTCCATTGCTGTTGCAATTTTCGAAATTCATTGTAAACTCTGTAAAAATCATCTTTACTCTCGATGAGTTCTTTTAATTTTTCAATGATCTGCTTTTTTATAACTAAATTGTTTTCTTTTATTTTATCCGTTTGAGCGGTTAAAGAAGTTTTTTTATCACGGAAAATAGCCAGCAATTCCTTCAATTTTTCTTCACTTTCATCCGGTTCCGGCGTGAAATTTTCTTTTGTTCCTCCGCCATCAATAAACGCTTTTTCCTCTTCTTCTACCTCGGTTTTTCTAATTTTGTAAAATGCCTGTTTACACGCTTCAATCTCATTTTTAATACTTTCGTTGAAATCTAAATGTATTACCTCGTTTAGCCTTTCAATTATTTGTTCTTTATTCCAATGGTCTATTTCTTTCTTTTCAAAAGGTTCAATGAACGATTCATTCAAATCGACGCTTTCAGCTTCCGGTTTATCAATGTCAAATTCATTAAGTAATAGCGTGTCGGACGCTTCATCAAGGGATTCTTCTACAGCCGGTATTTCAGCGTCTGATTCTTCTACTGCCGGTATTTCAGCGTCTGATTCTACTATAGCCGGTTCCTCCGGGACTATTTCTTCGGTGTTAGAAACTTCAGAAGCCAAAACTTCCGGTTCTTTTTCACTTTCCGCGTTAACAACATTTAGCAAGTCTTCACTTGTAACATCCTCTCTATTAACGACATCATTTTCTCCCGCCAAATTTGCGGTTTTGTTTTCTTCGGTCATATTTTCATTCGCAATATTTTCCGAGTCAAGAAGTTTATTCATAGCGCTCAATTAATTTATTTCAGATAACAGTTATCTCGTTTATAACCCACAAAGCTATGAATAATTTTGGATAATATTCATTTATTAAGTAATTTTTTTTATTTTTTCCTTAAAAAACAGGTGAATGCTACTTTTGTAGATGTCAATTTTCTCAACAAAAAATTTTGAGCCTAAAAATTATAACTACAATGGGTAGGAAAGTATATCGTTTTCATCTACCAGCAAGCGCAGCAATTCCCCTACAGCTTCTGCTTCGGGAATATTTTTTTTAACGCAAACTTTGCCTTTGTAGAGGCTAACGCGTCCTATTCCGGCGCCTACATAGCCATAATCGGCGTCCGCCATTTCGCCCGGACCATTGACAATACATCCCATTACTCCGATTTTCAGTCCTTTCAAATGGGCGGTTGCTGTCTTTATTTTTTTCAGCGTAGTTTGTAAATCAAACAAAGTGCGTCCGCAACTCGGACAGGCAATGTATTCCGTCTTACTGATTCTTCGACCGGTTGCTTGCAGGATGCCGAAGCTGCATTCAGTGATGTCGACAGGCGACGGGCGACAGGCGACAGGGTTTGAAAGGGGTTGCTGGTCAAGCCGGCAATCGCAAGTATTACAAAGAAATATTCCTTCCGCCAACCGGTCGAGGAAAAAAGAACCGGCGTCGGTAGCCGCTTTTATCCTGAAAAGATCCATGTCTTTTTCAGTGTAGTGTAAGCGAATGATTACCTGATTCGTTACATTTTCCGTTGCTAACCGCCCGATAAATGCTTTTAGATTGTATGTATTGTTGCCTTTGGATGATAAGATAATCACCGTTTGAGGTTTTTGTTTTAATAATTCAATCAGTTGATTCGTCAAGTCAGCCGCTGTCATGCGGATGAATGGCAAGGGTGAATCGCAGTCAATCCATGCCTCCTGTTCTTTTAAGGTAAAAAGCGGATAGCAGTTTTCCGCCGGGGTATATGCCTGAAAATCAACGATTACTTTTTGTCCTTCCGGATATTTCAATGCAGTGTTTACACCCAAATATAGAAAATCAGGTTGCAAATCGGGATTTGTGTCATAGGATTGCGCTTGCGAATAATCGGAAATAACGACGACCTCTCCCCTACCCTCTCTCCTTGTAGGGAGGAGCTGGGGAAGAGGTTTTATGTATTCCAGCAACGCTTTCGCCACCGGAATTTCCGCTTCCGGATCTTCGCTCAACGAAACGCGGATGGTGTCCCCAATTCCTTCCAACAACAAAGTTCCTATTCCGATTGCTGATTTAATTCTTCCGTCTTCGCCGTCTCCAGCTTCCGTAACGCCCAGATGCAAAGGGAAATTCATTCCTTCCTGTTTCATTTGCCTTACCAACAATCGAACCGTTGTCACCATAATTAAAACGCTTGACGCTTTAATGGAGATGACTACGTTGGCAAAGTTTTCTTCAACGCAAATTCGAAGAAATTCCATACAGGATTCGACCATTCCTTCGGGCGTATCGCCGTAACGACTCATAATTCGGTCGGAAAGCGAACCGTGATTCACTCCGATACGGATGGCAGTTCCATGAGTTCGGCAGATGTTTAAGAACGGAACAAAACGTTGACGGATTTTTTTAATTTCTTCCCTATATTCTTCATCCGAATATTCGATGGTTTTGAATTTCTTGACCGGATCAATGAAATTACCGGGGTTGATGCGGACTTTTTCAACAATTTTCGCAGCGGCTTCGGCAGCTTGCGGATTGAAATGAATGTCGGCTATCAAAGGCGTTTGATAACCAAGCGCCCTTAAATTTGCTTTAATGACTCTCAAATTTTCGGCTTCGCGCACCCCCTGAGCCGTCAAACGAACATATTCGCCTCCGGCTTCAATGATTCGGATGCATTGCCGGACGCTTGCTTCGGTATCCAATGTTGACGTATTCGTCATCGATTGTATCCGGATGGGATAATCGCCTCCCATTGGAATATTGCCAATTTGAACTACTGAGGATTTTCTTCGCTTATACATTTTTTATAAAAAAACCTGTCATCCTGCGTTTAACGCGGGATCTCCTCCGAAAAGTCGCGAATAAACGAGGGATTGCGGGTCAAGCCCGCAATGACAGCTAATTTGTTTTGAACTTGTATTTCACCGATGCCAAATCATTATTCGCCTGTACGATTTTCTCTTTCATCGATTCTTTGTATCCGGCTAATTTTTCACGGACTTTTTCGTCTTTTACCGCCAGTATCTGAGCCGCTAAAATGGCAGCGTTCATCGAAGCGTTGATTCCTACCGTAGCAACCGGAATACCGGGAGGCATTTGTACAATAGCCAATAGGGCGTCTATACCATCAAGACCTGCGTTAATCGGTACGCCAATCACCGGAAGCGTTGTCATAGAGGCGATAACTCCAGGTAAGTGAGCCGCCATTCCGGCTGCTGCAATGATTACTTCAATTCCTCGAGCACTTGCGTTTTTCGCAAAGATTTCAACTTCTTTTGGAGTGCGATGCGCCGATAGCGCCTGTATTTCGAAAGGAATTTCAAATTCATCGAAAATCTTGGCCGCTTTTTCCATAATGGGCAAATCGGAGGTACTGCCCATAATTATACTTACTACCGGTTTCATTATTTTCCAACAAATGTCCGGTATTCTCCGGCGTTCATCAATTTGCTCAATGCCTCTTCTTCCGAAATTTCAATTTTGATGATCCAGCCTTTCCCATAAGGATCGGAATTGACTAATTCCGGTTGGTCTTCCAATTCCGGATTCACTTCCAACACTTCGCCGGAAATCGGCATCAATAAATCGGAAACCGTTTTAACCGCTTCGATCGACCCGAAGACGTTTCCTTTGTCCAGCGTTTCGCCAACAGACGAAATATCGACATAAACAATTTCTCCTAATTCACTTTGAGCGTAATCTGTAATTCCTACATACGCTTCATTTCCTTCCATACGAATCCATTCATGATCGTTGGTGTACTTTAAATTTTCCGGAAAATTCATACTGTTAATTATTTAATTTATAATTTTTATTACATCCAACTCCCTTAAGGAAACTTTGCCGTAGCATAATATTCAAAATTGCCACCACACTCCCCGCTTTAGAGGGCTGGAGGTGAATTTAAATTTCTTTGCGTAATCGTGCCACCGGAATATTCAACTGTTCCCTGTATTTGGCAACCGTCCTCCGGGCAACTTCATACCCTTTTGCTTTCAACTCTTTAACCAATAAATCATCGGTCATTGGCTTCGATTTATCTTCTTCTTCGATGCAGACTTTCAGAATAGCTTTGATTTCACGGGTTGAAATTTCTTCACCTTCGTCATTCACCATAGCTTCTGAAAAGAAATATTTCAAAGGGTAAACTCCGAAGTTAGTCTGTACATATTTACTATTACTTACCCTTGAAACAGTAGATTTATCATAGCCGCAACGTTCGGAAACATCTTTCAGTATCATGGGTTTTAAGTTCGATTCTTCGCCTGTGAGAAAAAACTCGCGTTGAATTTGAACGATAGAATTCATCGTTTTTTTTAAGGTGGTATTTCTCTGCTTAATTGCATCGATAAACCATCTCGCCGATTCTACTTTTTGTCTCGCAAATTCAAGCGCTTCGATTTTCCCTGTATTTTGCTTTCCTTTTGTATTTGAATAACTGTTGAGCATATCGTTATACTCCTTACTGACACGTAATTCCGGAATATTTTGTTCCTGCATGGCAAAAACCGGTTCGCCATTAATTGTTTCAACGAAAAAATCGGGCGTTATCTGAGTCAACTTGGTTACCATATTGCTTTCCCATGCGCTTCCAGGTTTAGGGTTTAATAAAGTAACCTCTTTAATAATTTCTTTCAATTCAGCTTCGCTGATATTTAAACTCCGCAGAATTTTATCGTATTGTTTTTTTGAAAAAGCATCAAAATAATGTTCCAATATCCGTATTGTCCATGCCCTAACTTGCGTTCGTTCTTTCCTCTTCAACTGAATCACAAGACATTCCTTTAAGTTAGCAGCTCCAACTCCCGGTGGATCCATCTCTTGTATGATATGCAGAACCTCTTGTATGGTTGAAATGGGGACTTCCCAACCGTATTGAAATAATAAATCGTCGGCAATCACTTCCGGTTCTTGGCGAATGTATCCGGTTTCATCCAAGTTTCCAATCAAATATTCCCCAATTTTTATTTTGTCTTCGGGCAAGTTTTTGAGATGCAATTGACTCAATAGAAATTCATTAAACGATTCAGATTCCGAATAGGGAATATCTTCCCGATCGTTTTTTTCAGTATAATAATTTTGTTGCAATTTATAATCGGGAATATCGTCTTCAGTACGATAATCGCCCAGCATCATATCTTCCTGACTGAAGTTCTCTTCCTCTTCAAATTCGTTAAAAGAATCTTCTTCTTGATTTTCCGAAACAGTATCCGGCGATTCTTCCAATGCCGGATTCTCTTCCAACTCACGGTTGATTCTGTCTTCGATTTCAAGACCGGTAAGCTCAAGCAACTTAATTTGCTGAATCTGCAATGGAGAAAGCTTCTGCTGTTGTTTTTGAGTGAGTTCTTGTTTAATCATCCTTATTCTTTTCGAATCGGGTGCAAATAATACTTTAGTGACCCCGACAGGACTCAAACCTGTGACTTACAGAACCGGAATCTGTCGTTCTATTCACTAAACTACGGGGCCTGAATTTATCGGATGCAAAGGTAAGGTAAATTTTGAAAATAAACAAACCGGATAAAAAAGGGAGACGACTAAAAAGAGCGGACCTTCTTTTTAGAACCGAATATCATAATCATCTCAATGAAACAGCAAAGAAAAAAATCAATTAAGAACTGATTTTTTTAGCATCTCCTTTTCTGCTTTCCGTTCATCTAAAACTTCTATAAAAGCGCGAATGACTATTATTTCCTTGTCAGTTAAGTCATCAATACGTTTTTTCTTAATAGCGGATTGAAATACAGGAGGAGTTACTCCAGCCTTTTCGCAAGCTTTTCTTACGTCGCCATAATGATGTTCTGTCGCTCTCCGGTTCCTAATAGATTCTAATTCATCCATAATTTTTAAGTATTATTTTTTTAATTACCATTAATTTTGTATATTTGGCGAATACTTTGCAAAATAAACGCAAAGATGTTGCGCCATTTATGTATTATTATTATACATTTTGCGCAAATATATAACAATTTTTGCGACAAAACAAGTTTTATTTCATTTTTTATGTTAAATAAATAAAAAAATATAATATATGTCTGAAGAACAAAAGAAGATTATCGAAGAACTTTTGAAAGAAAGAAGGATAACGAAACGAGCATTAGCTAAGGAGTTAGGTATTAAAGAAAATAGTATCAACCGCACATTGAAAAACCCAAGTATTGCTCTTTCCAAATTGGGAACTATAGCTGATATTCTAAATGTTGATATTCACGATTTGTTGCCTAAAAAAGAAACGGCTCAAGAAGCGGGAGATGAATTTCAGCAAATCAATCTGCAAGATTCAAATCAATTGACAATCAGCAATCTTTCCGAAGCGCTGAATCGCAGCAGCAAAACGATTGAAAGTTTAGTTCGCATTATCTCAGAAAATTATCCGGAGAAAAAATTGGATAAATAGAACAATTATCCGGAAATATTTGTAACTTTGCCTTTCTCCTTTTAAAATATTTTTATGGAAATCAAGGCAAAGTTTGACCATTACAATTGTAATGTATTCGATTTGAATAATAGTTTGGCGTTCTACGATAAAGCGCTGGGATTAAAGGTGCATCATCAGATAATAGCAAAAGATGATTCATTTATTATTACGTATTTAACCGACAATTCTACTTCCTTTCTCTTCGAACTCACATGGCTTCGCGATTGGAAAAAGCCTTATGAAATGGGTGATAACGAGCAGCATTTATGTATGCGAGTAGAAGGTGATTACGATGAAATCCGTCAATTTCATCGCGACAACGGATGGGTTTGTTATGAAAATAATGACATGGAATTGTATTTTATTGAAGACCCTGATGGTTATTGGATTGAAATTTTACCTGTAAAAATAAAATGAAGCGTCTTGTATTTTTAACGGGCGCCGGAATGAGCGCAGAAAGTGGAATCAGTACTTTTCGGGATGCAGGCGGTTTGTGGGAAAACTATGACGTAAACAAAGTGGCAAGCATTGAAGGTTGGTGCGAAGATCCGGAATTAGTTCAACAATTTTATAACGAACGACGAGCGCAATTAGCAAAAGTTGAACCGAATAATGGTCATCTAATCATCGCCGGACTGGAAAAAACATTCAAAGTTTCCGTCATCACCCAAAATGTAGATAATTTGCACGAAAGAGCTGGAAGTTCGGACGTAATTCATCTACACGGCGAATTAACAAAAGCATGCAACGAAAGTAAAACTAAAATCTACGATATAGGTTTTACCGCTATCAATCCTGGCGACAGAGCAGAAGACGGTTCTCGACTTCGCCCGTTTATTGTCTGGTTTGGCGAAGCAGTCCCAATGATTGAAAAAGCGGCCGACATCGTATCAAAAGCCGACATCGTTGTTATTATCGGAACATCCATGAAAGTTTATCCGGCTGCCGGATTGATTCATTATGCCCGAAGAAATATTCCTATCTTTCTGATAGACCCCAACGATGTTCCTACTCTCGGTAATGTAGTTATTATCAGAGAGAAAGCAAGTATGGGAATGGAAATTCTAAAGGAAAAACTAACACAATTACAATAATAATTTTTTAAACTTAGGCTCATGAATAAATTGCATTTATTATTCGCTCTATTATTTATTGTCGCAACCATTGATTCGACAGTATCCGCTAAAAATTATACAGTAAGTTCTCCCAATGGGAAAATAAATCTTACTGTGTCTATAAACAACGATATACAGTATACTATTACCCACGAAAACGACGTCGTGATTAGTCCTTCCAGTATATCCATGACACTTGATGATGGAAAATCTTTTGGTAAAAATCCGCATTTGAAAAAGCAATCGCTGAGGGAAATAAACGAAACAATTCCAGCCGCTTTTTATAAGAAAAAACAAATAAGCAATCACTGCAAAGAAGCGATTTTTGAATTTAAAGAAAATTTCAATTTGATTTTCAGGGTCTACGACGATGGCGTTGCCTATCGGTTTGTTTCTACTTTAAACAAATCATTCACAGTACAATCGGAAGAAGCTTCTTTCAATTTTCCAAATAATCCCCACGCTTTTATTCCTTATGTGAATAAAAAAGGTTCGTTTGAAATGCAATTCTTTAATTCATTTGAAAATGTGTATACTTATATTCCTATATCGGAATGGGATACTAAACAATTGGCTTTTCTTCCCATTTTAATTGAAGGCGCTAACGGTAAGAAAGTCTGTATTACGGAAGCCGACCTTTTGAATTATCCAGGAATGTATATGTATAAAGGCGAATCCGATAAAGGGTTAAAAGGTTTCTTCGCCCCTTATCCGAAAGATATTATACAAGGTGGACATAATATGTTACAGGGTGTTGTGCAAAGTCGCGAATCGTTTATTGCCAAGGAAGATGGCAAATGTAATTTTCCTTGGCGGGTAATGATTGTTTCAAGCCAAGACGCCGAACTGACAAATAGCGATATGGTCTACCGGTTGGCTACTCCTCCGGCAAATGATGATTTTTCGTGGGTTAAACCGGGAAAAGTGGCATGGGATTGGTGGAACGACTGGAATCTTTACAATGTAGATTTCAAAGCAGGCGTCAATAACGCCACCTATAAATATTATATCGATTTTGCATCCAAACATAACATTGAATATGTTATTTTAGACGAAGGCTGGTCGGTAAATAGAGCTGCTGATTTATACCAGGTAGTACCTGAAATTGACTTGAACGAATTGGTTAAATACGCGAATCAGAAAAACGTAGGATTGATTCTTTGGGCTGGTTATTATGCTTTAAACAGAGATATTGAAGGTATTTGTAAACATTTTTCTGAAATGGGAATAAAAGGTTTTAAAGTGGATTTTATGGATAGAGACGACCAACAGATTGTTCAGTTTCTTACCGATGCAGCTCGCATTGCTGCAAAATACCAGATGATGCTTGACTTTCACGGTATCTATAAGCCTACCGGTTTGAATCGCACTTTTCCCAATGTGATTAATTTTGAAGGGGTACACGGATTAGAGAATATGAAATGGGCTGATTCTTCGACTGACCAAGTGACTTATGATGTTTCTATCCCGTTTATCCGGATGGTCGCCGGACCGCTTGATTATACGCAAGGGGCTATGCGTAATGCAGTTCGACAAAACTATCGCCCGGTTAATTCCGAAGCGATGAGCCAGGGAACTCGTTGCAGGCAACTTGCCGAATACATAATATTTGAATCGCCTTTGGATATGCTTTGCGACAGTCCTTCCAATTATGAGAACGAACCGGAATGTACGGAATTCATTGCAGCAACGCCAACGGTTTGGGACAATACCATTGCATTGAACGGGAAAGTGGGTGAATATGTGAGTATTGCCCGTCAAAAAGGGAATAGCTGGTATGTCGGCTCATTAACCAATTGGAATCCACGTAGTTTAGAATTGGATTTATCGTTTTTGGGAGAAGGCAATTTCACAGCAGAAGTGTTTAAGGATGGCGTCAATGCCAATCGCGTCGCAAAGGATTATAAAAAGGAAACCATTACCATCCCTTCCGACCGGAAACTAACAATCGCTATGGCTTCCGGCGGGGGATTTGTAATGAAAATTTCACCGAAATAATACTCTCAACTCTCCATTTAACGGGTTGGCGTAACCGCTTTAATTCCTTTCGGGACGCAATTTGCGAACTACAGCGCCTGTTTGCCACATCTCGCTTTCGCGCAAAGCCTTCAGTTCTTCATCCAGATTTTCGCGATAATCCGGTTTGGAATTGGAGTCGATGGAACGTTGCGCTTCTATGCCGGCGACAACGGAGTGATACAACCGTTGAAATACCGGTTTGTTGACGTCATGGAAAGCGCCCATCCAATCCAAGGCTCCACGCTGTGCGGTTGTTGAACAGTTGGCGTACATCCAGTCCATTCCGTTTTCGGCAAACAAGGGCATTAACGATTGCGTCAGTTCTTCCACGGTTTCGTTGAAGGCTTCCGAAGGTGAATGTCCGTTTTCGCGAAGCGTTTCGTACTGAGCCAGTAATAATCCTTGAATAGCACCCATAAGCGTACCGCGTTCACCTGTCAAATCGGAATAGACTTCACGTTTGAAATCAGTTTCAAACAAATAACCGGAACCCACGCCGATGCCTAACGCGATTACCCGATCCCTGGCTTTTCCAGTGGCGTCCTGATATATGGCAAAACTGGAGTTTAGCCCGCGACCTTCAAGAAACATTCGACGAAGAGAAGTTCCGGAACCTTTAGGAGCTATCATAATCACATCAACATCGGACGGAGGAATAATCCCTGTCCGGTCTTTGAATGTAATACCAAATCCATGAGAAAAATACAAAGCTTTTCCAGCCGTCAGGTGTGGTTTTATAACCGGCCATATCTCAATCTGAGCTGCATCCGAAAGTAAATATTGGATAATTGTAGCTCTTTTAGCTGCTTCTTCAATTTCAAAGAGCGTTTTTTCGGGAACCCAACCGTCGGCTACCGCTTTTTCCCAAGTTTTTCCTCCTTTGCGTTGTCCTACGATCCCATTGAAACCATTATCGCGCAAATTTAACGATTGACCCGGACCTTGCACGCCATAGCCAATGATAGCAATAGTCTCGTTTTTTAAAAACTCTTTTGCTTTTTCCAATGGAAATTCTTCACGTGTAACGACTTGTTCATCGATTCCACCAAAATTCAATATTGCCATAATTTTGTTTTTGTAAGTTAATTTATATTGTTTTTCTATTTTCATTTCCAAATTATCCTGATCCGGCAAACGGATTCATCCCCTTTTTTCGTATCAATAATGTATTCGTTTTCAGACAGATTGTGCTTGTAGAGTTTAAGTTTATCGCTAAACATTCCTTCGGCAAGAAAAACGATTTCAAACTTATGGATAAATTTCTCCCTGAAAATATCAAGATCGAACGTGTTAATAGCGTGTTCAATGTATTTTGCGCTATTCATGTGCTTGTTAATATCAATATCGCTGTACCTGACTGTATATCCCATGCTTGAATCCACTCCGTTGACGGGAGGAATTTTGCTCATCTTCTCTATCGGACATTGTTTTTCGGTTTCGACATATTGCAACATGTCGGGACGCCACGCCGGAATATCTATCGGGCGGCGGGTTTGCATGTCGATAGCAGCCCAAATCGTGCGGGCATGTCCGATGATTTTTCCCGTTTGGTCGATGAAGCAGAAACAGCGCTGGGTGAAAAAGCGGGAGACGACTTCTATCCATGTCTCAACCGTTAAGTCCTGATTGTGACCGGGGTATTCATCCATTTGAATGGAAAGCCGCGACAAAACCCAAGCCAGATTGTCTTCTGAAATCTGCTCATAACCAAA
>Ga0123354_10007002_pt1 | contig 16861 bp, 7 predicted proteins | sample TergutLab28metaG_2_FD_97872 | JGI IMG/M metagenome (GOLD analysis project Ga0123354, IMG submission 97872) | Labiotermes labralis P4 segment gut microbial communities from Petit-Saut dam, French Guiana - Lab288 P4 | ecosystem: Host-associated > Arthropoda: Insects > Digestive system > Gut ...
AAACTTCTTATTTATCTTTAGAGGTAAAGGGAAGAAATGTAAGAAGAAAGGGATCAGTATTATTAAAATGGATTCTGTAGACAGTGAGAGTGAAGAGGACAAAATAAATTTAAACAGAATTTTACTGCCTTCTCGGATGTGGCACCTTGCAGTTTAAAATAGGTAAGTGTGTTGCGGGATAACTAGCCTTATAAAGATAGGGACAGTGAGTCAAACACAACTTGTGAATATACTATTTTATTTACAAGGCGTAGCTTAGAAGTGACTACATATTCCGGCCTTCTTTTCTAGGTCATCATCAGGTCGTATGTCTTATTCAAGGAACCTATACAATATGTGATATTAAATATCACATATGGTATAGTTTCTTTGAATAAGACATACGACCTGATGATGCCCTAAAAAGAAGGCCGAAACATGTAGTCACTTCTAAGCTACACCATGTAAATAAAATAATATATTCACAAGTTGTGTTTGACTGTCTGTCCCTGTCCTTATAATTGTATGCATCACAAAGGGGATGGCGCGCTTAAAAAGTGACGAGCCTTATTCAATTGAAAGGCAGAAGTGACGATAGCAAAAGACCTGGAGACGGCAGGTTTCTCCGAAACTTTCGTAGGCACTTTTCTAACAATTACAAGGCACCGTATCCTGGAAGACAGTAATTATCTTAGTCGCCGTTGTGAGAACTTCAATTCACACGTGGTTGTGACTTACTAAGGAGGGGGCCTGTATTGGAGTTTCGTGTAACTCGCCAGGAACTGCCGGGTTTCACATAATTGGGGGGGGGGGCATTTCTTGATCAGGTCGACAGCCCACTATTCAAGAAATTCCCTCCAATGAATATCCCTCAGGGTATGTTCCTTCCTCAGAATTTAATATCAAGTTCTACAAAACACTGTGTCGTTAAACTAACTGTAGCATGTAATTAAAATTAAAAGCTCGGTTAATTGCTTCACGGAACACCCAATCATAAATCAGTCGGTTCAAAAATATAAAGTCTACCAGTATAGCGAAATCTGTAGTAAAGCCACAGTCAGAAATACACTTGGATGAAGCAACAATTATCCAAATGCATCGTGAAATAATTATCACCATAAATGAAGAGTAATGTCACGTCAATCTTGGGAGAGGAGTGTATCTGAATGATTTAGTAAGCTGGCTTTGAATAACACAACAGTGAATCCAGAAGCCGATATGGCAACACGTCCTAACTTTGCATTTTAATACGTACGTTACGCTGAGCCATATGTATATATACATATATATATATATATAAATTCACAAAAAAGGTAAGAATTTTATCCCACTTTCCTTCCATAAAAATAAAAACTGTACGCTTAGAATCATCACATTTTGTGCGTTTTCCCTCAATTTAAACTCTGAACAAATACAGCTATTTTCACAGTACATGGTGGAAAGTAGTATCACTGTACTACACAAGAAAAATTATATTTTCTCTAACCTGATATCAGTAGGAACTATATGACTGATAAAAAAAACCTTCTGAGATAGGTAGCGGCACTCACTTTAATGTTCAGATATTAGTAGGTTAGTAAATATTTGAAAAAAAGCCAAAGAAGGAAAAATTTTATAGGACACACAACACCAACATGAACAATAAACGAAAATCTTTAGCTTTCGGTTTGATGAGAATAAATTATAAACAACTAGATTTAGGCATGCGAAATTTGATACAAAGCTACATCATAAATTTCTCTTTTCTGTATAAGAGGCACAATTCACACAAGCGCAGCCGGTACTTAACAAATATATACTTTACAAAAATACGAGAAGGACAATACTGACATATATATGATTTTAAATCCCAGCAGTATTATTTTCTGCTCTATATGTTCTGCCCATAACTCCTGTTAAAATTGATAGAGCAGATTATGGACATAGTTTCATTTGCACTGCTAAGTAAATTGTGAGTTTCACTGCATCGCGAAAATCACACTTTCCTAAAGGAATCAAGTGGGGATCGTCTTTTACTTTATTTCACCGACATCGGGCGAAAAATATGGCAAATATGGGCTCATTTTCACGCGTACGCAACACGACTTGCTGAGCCGATTTATACGCTTGCTTGACTTCATTTTATAAAAAACGCCTACACCGAATTCCATATAAATCTGACAGACATTACACTCGCTGATGGCTTGTAGCTCAAGAACGTACGTGATCACAAAATCCGTTGTGCTTTACTTCTCAAGCGGCTGAACATCTGTAATTTTCAATGTTCAGTCGCTTAAATTATTATTATTATTATTATTATTATTATTGTTATATACTCTTTGGTTGTACGTAAGTAATATCAGTTGGCACCGTTACAGCAGAGTTTTTGTTGATGTAATGCATAGATATATGTCGATCATCTGTATTTAATCAAAAACTATTTTGATTATTTCCGAACTCTGTTTCACAATGTTTTTTTTTTGACTAAGTAAGCTACAGAAAAAATATTTAGTAAAGACGACAAAAAGTTTGAAGTTTTTGATGCGACAGACAATTCACTGCGTTACTGAGTAAGCACACTTCACTCAAATGTGATAAGTTGGCAGTTGAACACGCCAAGCGTATAACGTAATTTATACTGAAAATTGCTCTGCATTATTTATTTCATTCACTCTTGTTATTGTAGTTGATTAAACACTTTATTTAATGTTTTTCACTTTCGTTTTCTTCAAAAAATGACTTCAGTAACAGAATTCCATCGAAATGTTCAATAATGATAACGCGTTATAAGCCTGTGGTGAGCGTGACTGCGTATAATAACTGTTTAAAAGTTCACTGCGAAATGTTTCAAATATTTGGACGGCGTTAATAAATACACATTAATATTATAAAACTCCACCGCAGTGAGCTACATGTTCAATAGGTTCGGATGGCTCACAATATGTTGTGTACTATCCACCACACTTCAGCATGTGTAAACCATATTGGGCGGAAAAATAACGAAATAAAACTGAACGCCGTAATCATAGCTACATTTTGTAATTTTAATCCAAAAAAATAGAGGATTGAATAAATCAAGTCTACCAATCAATAAAATGTATCAAAATTCTTGCAACCGAAAATTTTCATAGGCGCTTCCGTAAGAGACAAACTTAGCTCCAAACGAAACACTAGGACTACACTTGGCATTACATAGGAGAAGCTGGCCAATAATAATAATAATAATAATAATAATAATAATAGTGAGATACTGCAGTTTGAAACTTGAAGCCTGAGCGGTGGGGATCACCGCTGGCTCAAGAAAAGTATCAGGAAGAAAAGGCCTGTGACAAGAGACGATAATAATAATAATAATAATAATAATAATAATAACGGCCACAATGACTATGAACACATCGCAAGAGCAAGTAATCGAAGGTACTAGAATTAATCTACAAGAGTCTTATTTTTCCCGTGGATGTCTGTGTTATCTCGTCACATTTCAGAAATGGTAATGGCGAACACAGACGAGGTTATATATCTATAAAACAATCCTAAGCAATATAAACATTCCCACAAATAAAGTTTAATTCTTTGTTTTCGTTTGTTAGTCCATTAGTGATATATTTTGATTACTAATAAAATGTTGTATAACCACTTACCAATCCGTCTTGTTATTACGCGCTCATTTGTAGTAGTAACAGTGAGAAAATCCGTAACGTAGGTAACAAAGGTAACCATAGTTACCATTAGAATACATACGCAGCGACAGTAACCATAGGAATGAGATAATAATGGTCGAAGGTAGAACATCGCAACAAATCTAACCAGAGTAACACAGCCAATAAAAAAAAAACCATGTGATCGTCGGTAAACTCGCTAAGACTGGAAACATTTATCTTGTTAACCAAGCTAACCATTACAACGCAGTAACCAAACTTCACGTTTTTTGAACCGTACATAGCGATATACATATGTAATAAGAACCAGCAAAACGCAAATTTTTTCATTAATGATTTAATTCAATTATGTTTTCTTCGACATGTTTCGAAAAACCAAGTGTTCATCCTCAGGAAGAGTTGTACACGCAGTTTTATGGTTTTGATACTCAAACACATCCTGACATCGACCAGACTGCTTATACGGATGCATGAAAAAATAGCACAAAACTGATGTACAAGTTTCACTGATGATGAACACTTGGTTGTTCGAAACATGAAGAAGACAATATAATTGAATTAAATCATTAATGAAAAAGTGTGCATTTTGTTGGTTCTTATTACAAATGTAGTAACTAAAGTAGTCGTAAATGCAGGCAGGTCTTCCTGTTGAGTGTCTGCTCTGTTTGTCCCATTTTAAGCACATGTGTCATTCTTTGGTACATTTTTGTAAAGTCGCCAGAGTAAAATTTTTTACAAGTTTGTCCGGTGGGATTCTATTTGTTGCAAGCGGAGACAGGGAGAGACGGAAGGACAGAGAGATGCGACGGATGTAATAGTCTCTTTTGCAACTTCTTTGCGAACGCGCCTAAAACGGATCGCGCACAAACAGAAGATACTGACTGAATTTACGTGGCTCAGCGGTAGATTGTTGAGTACCTGAACATAAAAAGGGGATCCTGCTGAAGGCAATGGCGAAGCAGCTAGTACAGTCCAGCTAGCATAGTAATTTAAATGTTGAATATCGCAAAAGCTAGAAGATTTCCTAAACGTTAAAATTTTAGATCGTATAAGATAACAGGGAGAATTGTCTCAACTTTGACTTTGAGTAAAGATAAACAGCTGGAGACACTGTGTTGTGTAGTTGACAAACATTAATTTTTTGTTGTTGTTGTTTTCTTTCTTTTCTTTCTAGCATTCTTGTATGTACTGTATGTTAGTCATAAGCTTAATTTTATCATGCTTAGTTCTCGCCTCTCTTAAGACCAGGCATGGGAGGAATATAATTTCCTTCTATTTCTTTTTGTTTATAACTGGACGTGCTAAGTGTTTATCGCGCGAGCAGTGTGTGTGGAGTAACGCATGTAACAGTATCTGCTTTGTTCTGCAGCAGCGGTCTGCTGTGTGTCTCGAACAGTGACTGAGCAACAGAGAATGAAGCTGGACGATCAGTGAGTGTTAACGGTAATGGAGAGCCCGCTGGCGAGATTTGTCACCAATACAGTTCAGTTGTAACTGCAATTATTCCATAATTACACACAATAAAAGTCCAGTACACTCTACTTGGGGATTATTGAGTGTGTGCGGCCTGCCCGACTCCCCGTCTTAACCTGAGTTCCGTGCTCCGTCCCTCCTGGGAACAAGATACGTTCCTCATCGGGTCCGCAACGGATACAACAACTGAAATTTACTAGCGGTGTGATACACAAACACATTTTCTCAGGAGGGGCACTTTACAAAGCAATCGTATGTGTAAGAAACAGTCCACTTCAAAAAGCGACGATCTTCCATAAATTTTGATTTTAATCCTTCAGTGAAATTAATGCTACAAATAAACACTTTACAATTAAAATAAATGTGTAGAAATGCAAACGAATAGGAGTATTTTTAACATACAAATACTCTCGAGTCTGTTCAAAATTGTTTTACAGCAATAAGTTGAATTATTCTGTGCACTACCAACTTTCAACATTTTTCTTACATGGATAAAAACATTTCCTTCTGCACAGGAGAGTGACTTTTCTAAAATATATGTCATACCCTTTGATTGTGACTTATTTTAAACAGAACGTGACCACGGGGCTAAGTCAACATAACGGTCTGTATTTGAACACGTCAGCAGCGGAGCACTGAGAGAGGAGGGGAGGGAGGGCAGAAGGTGTACTTTGATGTTGGAGATCAACAAAGCTAATGAGAAATAGATTTTTCTATTACCGTCCACAACAAAAGTCATCGAAATTTGGTTCTCACCACCAGTAAAGTTTCCAATGCATTTGTCGTTAGGGCTTCATTTGTTTCATGTCCTGTTGTCTTGGTAACGCTAGTAGAGACTCACTGCTAACCTATGAAAATTCTAACCAATTTTGCTTGAGGTGTTTCAACATTGCCTACCTCTACATTAACACAATATATCTAAACCTCCAAGTGGCACTGAATAAAATAGAGCACAGAATATCATTACATATCAAAAGTAGCAATATTTTCACATTATTAACACTACAAATGTGTACAAAATTTTACGTTTTGTTGACCGTGCATCCTAATATAATGATATTCTTTTTTTTTACCAACTTGATGCACAAATTCTTTATTTTAATACATTTCTCTACATGTTTCGAGCATTTTTGTGCTCATCTTCAGGACAGGTTACGAGAGGAGTCCTCTCGTAACCTGTGTACTGAACAGTCACCCAAAGAGAGTGACGATACCAGATGCTGTGTTAATACAACTGTCCTCCTGAAGATGAGCACAATAATGCTCGAAACATGTAGAGGAATGTAATAAATGTATTAAAATAAAGAATTTGTGCATCAAGTTGGTAAAAAAAAGATTATCACTACAAATGTGTACAAGTATATGTATAAATATATTAGTTTTTCACTCTCTCACTCATTATCTTTGGTGCTCTACATGCATTTATTTTTGTGTTAAGTGTGTTGGAAATTTTAAGAGATTAACTACATATTACAAATGAGTGATGCATGGCTAAAGGGACATAAAATACAGAGTTCAAAAATACCTTTTGACTAAATGTTGGGTAGATTTCATGTGTAATGTATCTATCTTAAAACTACATATTTAACTATCCCACACAAGTTACCTCAGTGCCGAATGAATTGCTTCCACAACGTCGAAAGAAGTGCTAAAGCATATCTGTTTATAGTCTGTACCGGCATGAACCGACGGACACAAAGAATAAATGAAGAGGCAGGCTGTCAAACTCCTCAATTCAGCACCGGCCAAGAAGACACGCATCATTCGTATTTACGTCACTTTGCTTAATCGTGAGCAAATGGACAATTACTCCTTTTCTCTATTTACATCATTCGGCACATTTATAAAGTACGAAGACAAAGAGAAAACACATAACGAGACAACAGTAGAGAATTTTAAAAATGCATGTGAAGAGGAGTATGCATGAACGTTCATCATGACAAGCATATTTCTATAATCCTACAGTCTGATGTAACTCAGGCTGGTAAGGAGAGACGGAACATTTTACTAGTTTCTAAAGAAAACTTTGATCCAATCTTTGTTAAAAAAGAGGTAAAGTGAAGAATGCTGAGTTTCGTGGGTCCATAAGTATTGAAATGTCGTGCCGGAGAAGGATGGAGAAGATCTTTTGGACGGATCGTGTAGGAAATGAAGTATTAAAAAAAGTCAAGGAGGAGACGAATATCCGACATACAATAAAAAGAGGAAGGCTAACTGGATTGGTCACATCTTGTGAAGGAACTGCCTCCTAAAACACATTATTGAAGCAAAGATAGACAGAAGGAAAGGAGTGAAGGGACGACAAGGAAGAAGTAAGCAGCTACTGGATAGCCTTGAAGAAAAGAGATGATACCATAAACTGATAGAGGAAGCACTAAATCACACTCTTCGGAGATATCACTTTGGAGGAGGTTATGGACCGTTTGTAAGAAAGACAAGAGAATTACGAAAGTTAAGTAGGGCTACACATATGTTTAATCGGTGCAAATAACATTTAAATACTGGACATGTTTAAAACAAAAAACAAAAAAACTCTGACACTTTTCCCGGAGGTCATATTCAAGTAGACCTGTCTGGTTCTCTGACGCTGTAGTGTTACGCATTTTTTCATAAAGCTTAATACACAATTACTGTAATGTCAGCGGTTCCTGCTAAAATATACAGAGATTTAAACGTGCGTTTGCCAAGCTCGAGACTAGAACGGAGCAATTAATAAGCGATATCCAGTAATGGCACCTTCGTTTGGAGTTGCCTTTTGTTCACGATACCCTTTCCAGCGTAATAATCGCATTTCAGCACTCCCCGATTTTCAGCTGTTTCATATTAGACTTCATAAAAAAACAACTCTGTTCTATAATTTAATTTAGGCTGCGGTGCTGCATTTCCCATCGCCCATTAATATACGTACTATGCCAATTAAAAACATTGACCTAGCCACAATTAAGTTAGTAATTTGCATGCGTGGACGAAGGGAGGAAGTGATGCAGTCTGGGGGGGGGGGGTTACGGTGATTGGTTCTGTATTTTAAGGAAAATCCTTACTTTCGAGCGATATATGCATCCAGGTATAATGTAAGGTCTTGCAAAAATATTTATTAACATTTGAATCGTAAGTAAAAGGACAGTAATGAGCAAATGGACCCTGGGTTGAATAAACGGTTCCATTGAGTCATATGAGAAACACAGATATACTTACGTGACATCAGGCTTTCGCCACCGTGTAAACGGGCTCCTCGCTCTTCTGGGAAGTGAAGCATCTTAAATTGGTGGCCGACTGCCGACGTTTCGGGACAGCCTTTCGGTCGCATATACTTGGACAGCTTGGCTTTCGAAGATTTGGCCGATAGGTTGTCCGAAAACGTCGGTAACTAGCTACCTAACTATGTGCCCTAACACCCCATAAGATCGAAGATCTTAGAGACATATTTATGTGCATTCTTAAACCTAGCACTAAGTGGGGGTAAGCAGGAAGCCTCAACCCTCGGCTGTTTTTTTTTCCAGGAAAAAATCAGAAACCCAAAGAATATGCAGTCGGGTGGGTCCCACAGCTAGCATGGCCGCAGAAGTCAAGATAAATATCTTAGCACTGGTAAGAATTGAAACCCTGTTTTCTTTCACCCAGCCCGTACTACAATGACTGAGCTACAACAGCTGAGAGTTTCTTCTGTCTCTCTACATTACGCACATGTAGCCTACATATATATATATATATATATAGGTTAATTCGAAATGATTGTCGGAGTTTCAACAACTTGTCATACAAAATATACTTGAGATAGGAGTATATATTTTTTTTTATTTAATAGAACAACACTCCAAGTTTTTGTCACATACCTTACAGGTGCTCTATATGTGCACCCTTTGTGGTTCTACAAACACCAACATGACAATCGAGTTCGTTCCAAACTGTTTTTAGCATGTCAGCGGTGATGGTTTCAATGGCGGTTCTAATTCGTACCTTCAGTTCCGGGATACTTGCGGGAAGAGGAGGAACATAAACCTGATCCTTGACGTAACGCCATTGAAAGAAATCACATGGGGTTGCATCTGGAGAACGAGGTGGCAGTTGTTAAAACCCCGACAATCATTTCGAATAATCCTGTATATATATGTACATATATATGTGTGTGTGTGCGAGAGAGAGAGAGACAGCGCCATGCAGACTAGCAGCAAACAAGCTGCCGGCTGCGGAAGTTGTAGGTTCAGAGAGACATAAAGTAATGTGTGCATATATAACTATGCGTGCGTGCGTGTGTGTGTGTGTGTGTTTGGTAATTTATACCCATACCACCACATTGGTGAACGCGACGTGATAAGAGACCCAGCCGTGCGGCGAATAAGTGCCGATATTCCTCACGCGAAAGAAGCATGCAGCAAGACACTGACCCATCAACACAGCCGGAGCAACCCTCCTATTCGACTTGAACTATGAACCGTTTCGGTATTCGTGTCCTGCCTTTATGGCCCGAAAAGCCAGCCGTGTGGTTCGCTCAGCTGGAGGGTCAGTTTGCCTTGTCAAACATAACACAGGACGCAACAAAGTTCTAACGTGTAATCTCACAACTAGAGAACAACCACGTGGCGACGGTGGAGGACGTAATGTCCAGCACCCCACCAACAAGCCGTTATAACAGAATTAAAGCAGAACTGAAACAGACATTTGTCACTCTCCGAAGAGCAGCGCTTCCGCAAGCTTCTGATGCACAAGGAGATGGGTGACCAGAGGCCGTCTTCGTTCCCCCGCCACCTCAGGACACTAGCCCGCCGTCAGAAGCTTCAGATTTTCTCCGAAATTTGTAGTCGAATCACCTGCCGTCAAACATGCAGACCATAACTGCCACGCAAGCACAAGTTCACTTAGACGATGTGTGGCCCAGGTGACGGATAAAATAGCGGAAGTCACGCCCCCTCCCTATGTAGCTCGTTTATCTTCGTCTGGTGATGACATCAGTATTGTAACCGCCCACACTGACGAGCTGGCTCTGCAAGTAGCCGCACTTTCCATGAGCCCCTCTCGACCGCGTCCACCATCCCGGACACGGCAGCTCTGAGGGACGTTATCAGGCCCTGACATCTGCTGGTACCACAGCCGTTTCAAGGGCAGTGCAAAGAGATGCACCGCGCCCTGTACATGGCAGCAGGGAAACATTGATGGCAGTCGCTTGCGGCGGTGAGCAATGTGAAATTACCACACACACACAGACACGCATGTTACATATGCAAACAACACTTTATTTCTGTCTGTGCCTACAGTTTCTGCAGCCGGCCGCTTGCTTGCTGCTAGTCTGTACCGCGTCTTAGAGTGAACTGCCTCACCTACAGTTCTTGCTTGCGTTCGCAACTACTTCGTCAGGTGTTACGAGGTTGTGGTGCTCGTGGGTTAGATATCTTGGCTGACCAAGTGCGCCGGTCAGTGGCGTCCGCCACATATATGTCCATACATATGCACAGCCACAACCAAAACCACACACAAGTATAAACACACATAAAAAAATTGTATCTGGCTTGCAAAGTGTGGAACATCGTGGCTCCCTGTCAAGAAGAAAACTTCATTCAGAAAAACAAGTAGATATTTCCGAGAGAATCTGCACACGAGAAACAGAGAGTAACAACGAAGCGAGAAAACTGTATAGAACACTCTTTATTGATATTGTTTGTTGAGTATGGTTAATATACAGTCATAGTTAAATGTCTATTATACACAAAATGTTGCTCAGAAATTTTAAATGCAGAAGACAGTTGGGGAGACACGGGTGTATATTAGATGACAATATTAAAATTAATGCTACAGGACCCAGATGTGAAGATATCGACAGGGTTCAACTAGTTCAGGAGATGGTTTAGTCACTGGATTCTGTGAATACGGCAATACATGATGTCATAATAACACACAGCACTACCAACATGTCGACCGTACCAAGGATGTACCAATGCAATGTAATTAGCTCCGTGCTCATGTAGCAACTTCCATACTCTTAAGCATGCAACATGGTTGCCTGACTGGTGGAATGTCTCCTAGACTGAGAGACATCGGTTGGTCGATATTTTTCATCCGAAATTTGATTTCCTCGCTGCGGTTCAAATCAAGATTAGAGTTATCTAGAATATAACTTCTTATAGTCTGGTAGTCAGGTACCAACGGGAGGTAGGAGGTTACTACGAAACGTTTTATCTGTCAGCTAATCTCCGTGTGAATCGAGGTACAGTCCAAATTATACAACACCGCAACCTTTGAAAATTTTCTCGTTTTCGTTCAACCCAGACATCAGCATGCACAAAGAACACAACAGTCTTTCATAGTGAGATATTTTTTTATCCGGTCCAGGAAACGCTTTTGCCTAAGTTCGGTTCTTTTGTACAGTCATCCTGTATGCCGTTAGGTTTCGTAAGTGGTCTCCCCCATTGTGACGTTCCAACCAAACTTTCTGACGTATTTCTCATTTCCCAAATGTGCATCATGCATTATACCAACTTGAAGATGCTTGATTTAATCACAAACATTATTACTATATAAACAAGCAAGTTAAAGTTTCAAGGAAACAACCTCATGCACTTAAGGCTGTACGTAAGTTGCTATGACGGTATAAGCGTTATTAGGTTTATACAGAATGGAATGCCGTTTCCCCATTAACGGTGCTGTAAGCTGCTTTGCAGACATCATGACAATGTCGGCCTCTCTCAGCAGCAGGTAGGAATCTGCTTACGGATCCGCTTTTCCACGCCACTGTTTTTGAATAATTGAATTTTAATCCTGTAGAAGACCCAGTGGTGGATCCAAATTTGAGCCTGGATTTACAAAAGCTTTAACTTTAAAGCGATGATTATAGGAAACTTCTATACGATACTTGCTTAAGTGATACGTTACGATTTTAGTCTGCGCTGGCATACACTCGAACTCCTTCCTGAAGGACACTGAACTTTTTTTCTTACTTCATTTACATTTTCCTTTATCAATCTTTTTCTTAGTATCGAAAATACCCGTGATTTGCTATATTTTATCTAGGAAGTGTGTCAACCCCGTTGTATGTGTGGAACTTGGAAAATGGTTTGTAGTCAAACACAACTGTGTCACATGAGGTGTATTTAATGACTATATAATGAATAACTACATGTTTCGGCCTGTACTGGCCATCTTCAGGTTGTCTTAGGGGAACTTAAGTTAAGATCTTACTACAAGCATACGCGCGCGCGTGGTGTAGAGATCTCTACATGCGGGCCTTATTAGCAAAAACAAAAACAAAACAGGAATCAAATAAAAACAACACAAAACAAAAACAGATACAGAAAGATAAAGCTATTGTGGGAGTTGCCGAGCACACCCCCACAATAGCTTTATCTGTCTGTATCCGTTTTTGTTTTGTGTTTTTTTATTTGATTCCTGTTTTGTTTTTGTTTTTGCTACTAAGGCCCGCATGTAGAGATCTCTACACCACGCGCGCGCGCATGCTTATAGTAAGATCTTAAGTTCCCCTAAGACAACCTGAAGATGGCCAGTACAGGCCGAAACATGTAGTTGTTAATTATATAGTCATTAAATACACCTCATGTGATACAGTTGTGTTTGACTACAAACCATTTTCCAAGTGTTATATTTTGTTTCAAGTACCTGCAATAAAATAGTAACATTTATTATTATTCAGTGGATAGATAAGATACGCTAAAAAAAGTGCGACAAAGCTTACTCAAAATCACGTGAAAATGAGAAAAAAAACAGTAAACATCAGCCCATATTAGTGGCTACAGGAGAATAGAATGAGAAAATAAAAAAAATACTGGGGGAGAGCAGAGGAAAGTTTGTAAAGATGCTATTGACAGTAGTGTAATCGTAGGGGGGGGGACAAAGGTAAATCAGCCCCATTACAGGCCCGAGTTGTTCAGAGGGTTCCAGGAAGTTAAGGTTCCCAGATTACGTGACAATGGCCCAGGATGGTGGTAAGGTTGTCAGCCTTACGCACCGGCCACTTATACCCCAGGATATATTCCTGGTACTCATTTCTGTTAGAGGCTGAGTCAACCCCAGGGCCATAGTGCGATCGGTAGGATTATGTCAATGAAAAATTCCAATGACACCATCTGGAATCGAACCAGCGACCTTCCGATTTGTAGCACAGCACGTGGTGTAATAGTATGAGGAAAAAATAAGTAAATAAATAACCATTTAAGGAATGTTTTCTCTGCAATGACCTGGTTTCACACAGGCACATATTCACATAACGTGAGAGAACACAATTCAGTATATTCAATAAAATATTGTGTGTAATATTTTGCATTTAAAATCCCATATATTTTTTTACCTGCTTATTCCTCTGTGTGTCCCTGTTCCTGGAAATAATAACAGACTTCATACGACATAACATTTTCAAGTTCTCTGACTAAAAGTATAAAGTACAGCTCGACTATAATAAAAAACGTGTCATTAAGAACCTTATCGAAACGTTCAATTGTGATTAGTGGACAAAAGGTTTTCAGTGTTGGCAATAGCCCGTTCCGGGTATTTGTAATGAGTTACCAACAATATTAAAGCCATGTGTTCGGTACATAAAACACAGGGCCCTTCTACCAATCGATAAATCCATGCACCATCACAGATTTGTGAGATAAAAATTCTATGCTACTGGCGTGCTTGCTTCTAATTCAAGACGAAGAGAAACATGCTACACTATAACCACGTTGACACAAAACAACATAACATCTGTGGCACATTAATAAAAAAAGAAGTTAAGCCTTAATATGAGAATCTCCTTAATATTTCGAAAGATTTGTAGTATATTTGCGTCCCTTTTATAACTGATGACAGTTCTACCCATACGTTTTATGAAATATTAACCTCTAAAAATCGTCTGCGATATTGCATAATGGCAGCTAATTTCCCTGCTAGACATGAACGATCTCCCTTCACAAACCAATGTCGCCATAGAGAAAATTCTATGACCCTAGAAAACGGTTAGCAACAACTTTTTCACATACACAGAGAATTATACGTTTTCTGCAGTTTACCTTTCAATTTTAATTCAAAGGTTTCTATCAGTTACACGGAATATAAGCTTTATTAATTGTGAGAAATATTTGCTGCGTGTTACATATTACCTTCCGATGTCACGATCAAAAACAGTAACTCGTGGGTCACGTCACCAGGTGTCTCCACATACTACTTTTTAACGATCGATCTGTGGACATATGAGAGTTATAAATGAGTTTCTTATCACGAGATTTAACCTTTTACAGTAGGATAAAATGCTATTTGTGCCACAAATAATTTCCTACACTTTAAATTAAACAAATATTTTATCTTCCAGGCCAGTATATGATACCGTCTTGCGGACACAGTACATAAATTATATATAATATGTAATATAGATAATATATTATATATATATAAAGCCCCCTGTACCATGGGTAAAAATTTGTTCCCCGATGGTTAAGAGAAAGGGACAAGAAACTGGCCATACTCACACTCCTCTCTAGTGTAGAGATCAAGAATATGTGACTGTACCTCCACTTTCCCATGCCGTCATGTTACTGTAGTTGAGTAAACAAAGGATATATTGCGTTGTCAATTTCACCCTTTCAAAATGGAATTCATTTGAACTACGGCGGTAAATAAAGATTCTGTTCCCACTTCACAGTAAACACACTGCTTCTGCATTACGACAGCTTACAAAGAAATCATCTCGGTTTGCTGTTAAAATCCTACAAAAATTAACTCTGTGGGCACGATGCAAGGTCTTGTAATGTTAATTCATGCAGTAAGAAAGAGCAACCACTGACTTTAAGCTATTTTAATGTCTGTATGAAGTGGTTTTAAGTATTTTACTTAAATGATGACCCTCACATTAATAATCAAACTACTGAAATTTTGAGGGTTGTTTGACCGTGCATCTTTCTCATGAAATAAAGTGAAATACCAACTTGATGCAATTACGTAATTTTATTGATGTATACTTAGCTCGACATGTTTCGGGTACATACGCCCATCATCAGGAGCATTAGATTTTGAGTTACAGCATATGGTTTTCTGCACCGAGTTTTTGGATGGGTGGTGGTCTTGAGAGCCGCTGCGTAGGTCGTGTGTACGGTGCCGACGCAGCGGCTCTCAAGACCACTACCCATCCAAAAACTCGGTGCAGAAAACCATAAGCTGTAACTCAAAATCTAATGCTCCTGATAATGGGCGTATGTACCCGAAACATGTCGAGCTAAGAATACATCAATAAAATTAGGTAGTTGTATCAAGTTGGCATTTCAAGTTATTTACTGAAATTTTAATTAATTGTTTCCCCTTTTCCTCCACATTAATTACCCTCATCATTACTTTCAAGGTTCAATATGTTTCTTTTCTTACTCCCTTATTACAAAGTTCTGTATTTCAATTGAACATGATTATTACGCAGCGTTTGTATGTTTTAAATGGCTATGTTATTATTTTGCATATTCGATCTAACATAACGAAGCAATATAGTCAAACAAGTCATTTAAAAACTCGTAAATAATAAAATAAACGATTTTTTCGAAGGGTAATTAAAGCAAAGTCTTTATATCAGGCGCAGGAAGCGAAATGGCGTCTGTAGTGTCAAAAGACAACAAAGTTTAAAACCCGTCGGTTTAAATCTACCGAAGTTAAAAAAAAATCCCAAGAAAATTTCTTACTTATATTTTATTTGGCAAGTATAAAATGTTTCTGACTACAGAACCGGTCTTCATCACAAACTAGGGCAGTCTGTCCGACATAGAAATATTTTGTCTCGGGGATATTTTCTGATCTGAGTCGAGATTTTAGTATGTAGGTTTTATCCAACAAGGGTTCTGAGTAAGATTAAATCCACACTTTCAGTGTTCACGAATGTAAACTTGAGGCATGCTTTACAGGATGAGAGATAGCCCAGTTCTCTTGGTGTATTTAAGTATGTGGGAAATGCGACTTTGAAAATACAACTCCTGCGTCACTTACAATGAAAGCGGGCGATGAATAATTGATTTGGAAGGCGGGAGCCAACGACTCCCTCGACAGTTCATGCAGGGCCTCAGAAGAAATAAGAAACACGAAGCATCTGCTTGCTAATATTTCATGGCCTCTTACGGTTTCAATGCATTTATTGCATACAGGAAGGTCACAAGTAAATCTACAGTTTTCTGCCCTGACATAGTTCTTTCTATTGGAGAGGTTTTACGAAGTCAAATATGAAGATCCTTGCGGGATGCGACGCCTTGTATTCCGCAGAAAAAAATCTAAGTTTAGACGTAGAGACGATATTCTTCCTGGTTACGTAACAATTAACACCGTTTCTAAAAAGTCGTACATTTTTTTCCGCAGTGAAGAGGAACAGCATTAACTAGTGAGGGAGATGTAGTGGACGTAGACGCTGAAACGCTTGAAATTCAAATTAAGATAGAGTCGAAACCAATTAAAAGGACATAGGTTTTATGCACCACCTGGTCTACAGCGTCAGATGTTCTGTCATGCCAGTTAATTCCTCACGTTAACCATAACATTATACTCACCGTTCCAAACAACACTCGTTTATAGCGACACCAGATATTCAGTCCCTTTTATGACGTTATAAGTAAGTTCGAATCTATCTTCAAGACGAGTAAATAAACCTTAAAATTTCAACTATCCATCCATCCATCCAGCCATCCGTCCATCCGTCCATCCGTCTGTCCGTCCGTCTTTCTATCTATCTATCTATCTATCTATCTATCTATCTATCTATCTATCTATCTATCTATCTATCTATCTATCTATCTATCTATCTATCTATCTATCTATCTATC
>Ga0123354_10007008_pt1 | contig 16859 bp, 6 predicted proteins | sample TergutLab28metaG_2_FD_97872 | JGI IMG/M metagenome (GOLD analysis project Ga0123354, IMG submission 97872) | Labiotermes labralis P4 segment gut microbial communities from Petit-Saut dam, French Guiana - Lab288 P4 | ecosystem: Host-associated > Arthropoda: Insects > Digestive system > Gut ...
CCTTCACGCGTCTCACTAATTTCTTTAGAGTCCAAGCGTGCCTAACATTGTAAATCTTCCCCACACGATTTAAAGAGTCCCAAAAGCTGTCAAGGTTTTCAAAGTCAGTCTTCTTTTCTTTTTCCAACTTCTCTTACCCCATACATTTGATTCTGACAAAGTCGAAATTGTTAGCTTACTACACCTGCCATAAAACTCTCTTCCCCTGTAAACTGTAATACTGACAATCTCCAATTTCTCCCCCATCATAAACCAAACCAGCAAATTTTTTAAACAGTTCTGACCTAGGCTTTAAATGTACCATTTTGTCTCTTAATAAAAGACTTACACCCTATATCGATTATAAAATAGAAGGTTGCAAGTTTCTTGTATTAAATTGAAAATTAAGTGATAAATATTTGTTACAAAGCGAGGGAAATCTTACAGAAAAAATATTCAGAAAAATATTCTCATCTATTTCAAATGTCAGGAATGTCAGTTAAACGCACTGAATCTGTGTTTGCATTTTTTTGAAGTAAAAATATTTATCGCATTCCTTGTAGGATATTCGTGTTCACCACTGATTCTTCACCTGTAGCGTTTTCCATATATGTAGGCCATCTCTCCTATCCGCAACATGCAGAGGCGAGTTCGTAAAGAAATTGAGAAAATAATGTTACTCGATTAATGGATAAATAAATGACAGACTCGCGTTATATTTAAATTATTTGTTTCACTCGCAAAGTACCATTTCATTTTCACTCTTTAATGGTCTCATGATGGCACAAAAGCTATTGCGTAACATGTGACTAGTAATGCCAAAAAAAGAAGATTTATTCTCAGAAACAAGGAGTGCAGGGCTGCAGTGAATTGAAAGTGTGCTGTGCCTGGTTACGCTGAGAAAGCGCTGTGTGTGTGTGTGTGTGTATGTGTGTGTGTGTGTGTGTGTGTGTATGAAACATTTAAAAAGACATGATATGAAAAGTAACAAAGTGATCGTGAAATATAAACAAGTAATTAAAAAGATTAACACAAAATATTTATGTCCCAGTTGTCACTACTGTTATAGCAACAGTTTGCACAATAAACAGCAGCAAACATTAATGAGCTGTCGAAAGACGCGTGAGCAATATATTACTTCGATTATTGTTACAAGGTCCAGTCGGAAAAGATGGTCGGTTTACAATGGATATGTTCTGGGTTCTTTATTTACGTCTACATGAAATGTTTGACTGTAATGCTTGCCAACTAATTCTGCCAATTTTATTTTGCGAAATAGATACATTTCGTCGGAAAATAAGCGTATGACGCTATTTCTTTTCCCTCTTGAAAGTTCTTAGCCTACTATATCAGCATTTTTTTCATAGCTGTTTCCACAAAGCAAAAATCTTTAAAGTTTTTTTGCGCAAAAATTTTGTTTCTGCGCTGGAGCAGATGATAATCGCTCCGCGACGATTTACTTTGTTATAATTACCATTCAAGTAGGTGAGTTATGAATTAATACGCACCATACACTAATTGTCTTGCATGACGCAAACCTGTCGATTCTAATGCAGCGGAAAAACTTTGTATTTCAGAACACGAGGTACCCGTCTATTACATTATAATACTGTTCACACCGATTGATGAAACCTGTGTTTTCTAGTCTTCCAACTCCACGTAAAATTAGCATAATAGGACAGGTGTCTGGGAAACTTCGCAAGTTCCTATTCACGAGTTACGATGAGCATGAGAAATGTTTTAGGCAACAAGAAATATTATTGAGTTTTTAGAATGTAGAGGCACAATCTGAAGAAAGGGAGCTTCCCATCTCTATTGTTCATTCTCATTTTTTCGCTACGAATATGACCTTCATGCGCCATTATTTCCCTGGATTACAAAACAACAGCGAAGTTTGTAGTCTTCACATAAAACACTAACAAAAACAAGTAATGAAACATCCTTACGCTGTTACAACTGGGTGGTATCACAAGTAATATTTGTACTGAAAGGACGGAAGCGTAAATGGTTAACAGTATTAGAATGGACTTTTAGGAAATAGTATGCTATGGTCGATTGGATTCATACTTTCCAGAATACGTTCCATTGGTAATGTGTGGTGACAATGTGGAATACATCCTCCATTACAATAAAAGGGAGATATTTCCCTGTTAGCTGGTCAGCTATCAGTTAATCCAGAAAGATTCAGCCCCGTGGAGTTAGTAGGTGTTCGTTCTAGGAGGATTTAAGGATTGAAATTCAGTCAGTACGTAAAATAATCCTTACGTTTAGACGAAATGAAAATCACAAAGAAGCGACTGAGTTAACAAGCTGAAGAGATTCTTTGTGAAATATGCCTAAAGTTTCTCTTGTAAGTTGTTAAGAGGAAGAGGGGAAATAATTTGAACATACCTGCTAGAACTCAGAGGACGCTTCATATTTGCTGTGTACCATCTGAGTCGTGGTGCATAACATACAAATACGGTCTTTACATGAGAGAAGTAGATACTTTGAACTGGAGATGTAAGATAATGGTCAGGGTCACAGAAAGGAACTGTTTATTTTCACCCACCGATCTGTACATTTATTCACCTTTTAGTGTATAAGGACATCCTTTCTAAATCATGGCATGGATATAAAGGTACTGAACAAGTTTTGTACGGTTGGAGAAAAGTCTAAGATATGTCAAAGTTTGGAACAGGACTTAAAGTGCTGTCGTAATGAGCATAGTTGTACGTCGTGAGAGAAGAAACATAAGCAGAAAATGGCTTCTTTGTGTTTCAAGACATTTCCTCACGAATAACCAAGTTCATGTCTACGTTCCATTATCTGCTACGTACGTCTCTTCTAGTGCTAACGCTGTTAAATAACTTTAAAATGAAAGCCATAGTGAGTCAACAACGGACTTTCCGCTTGTTAGTTGCTGCATATGCACTGTGCATACCGATACATTATTCGTTGTAGGGTATAAAACGTATCCTATGATTACATACAGTAAGAAGGGTGGCGTCTATATGGACACATGACTGAAGTAACGGGCCAATTTGCGAGAGTTGCTACTTTGATTAAAGACGGACAGACAGACGGGCTGTGGGCAGATCACCGACGGACGCCACGGATGTGCTGGAGAGAACATGGGGCTTCACGTTCAGTGGAGAATATACTAATATGTGAGTTCTTTAGGGTGGAAAGAGGAAGATTCTGGTTACTGAATAACAAGCAGGCTGGATAGTTAGTCCCTTGCAGTAACAGTTCTGTGATAGTTGGAATGAGGTGAATACACGAGAAGACAACTACTACGGAGAAGAGCTCAGAGTATGTGTCACTTCTGTATTATTATTATTATTATTATTATTATTAGGCAATTTATTGTTATTATTATTCATAATTATTATGAAAATGTGTCCGGCTTCTTTCCGTGAGACTTGCCAGTGGTTAAAATTTCCCTGATTGTGTTACGGGCCCACAGCAGGGTAAGTCCAGTGGTAGGATTGCTACCTTTAGTCTCTGGACCGGCCTGTTTAGGGATAAACTTGGACAGATTACAAAACAAGTGCACAAATTACAAAGGAGTTAGAAATAACACCAATTTTGGAAAAATTACTGGAATACAAGAGAAGCTGGATACAACATGTAAATAGAATGCCTAGAAACAGATTACCCTGGGTAGTGAAATACCGCTCCCCAACTGGCAGAAGGAATCGTGGTAGACCTTTGAAGAGACTTCTGGATACGTGAGACCGGAACGGGTCAACAAGTGGCCCAAATCCATGACAGATATATGATGATGATGAATTATTATGAAGATCGCATTCGGTACAGATTTTCTTATAACCATACAATTTCGCATCTACGCCACATTTATGATATTGGACGTACGCACGATATTTTATAAGCAATATACTCGTACGTTCGTGATTTATGTCGCTAGCACACTACATATGCCTGCCTCTCCAGTTATCAGTATTTATCGCTAGAGCTGAAGACCGCGTTCGCGAAGTCGCCATGTTCTTATTTCATCTTGATAAAACTATTAGCTAACATAATTTACATATTTTTCTAAGTTATGTTACGAACACTATTTAAGAACCTGAACGCAGTGACGTTACTATCGTTTTCGCCACGCAATTTCGCGCGTCCGCCATGTTTTTTATTACTGATTTTTGCAAATTTGAAATAACGGCGTTAAGGTATATCCAAATGGCGTAATTTCATATCAAGTTTTGTAAAAGCCAGTCTGAAGTTTCGGAAGTTGAAATAGCGGACATACAGAAATAACACACTACTTTCAAAGGCATACTTTCTTGGTTCTTGGGAGAGGAAGTGAGAAGGGTGTATAGTAAAGAGAGAAAGAGAATTAGAGGGATTGGAAAAGAAATGGGAAGACAGGAGACTGAAAGAAGAGTAACGTAGCTCGCATTCTAAGTTAGGATATAGGCCCAAGAACCTCTCAGTTGGTCGACAGTATCAGCTATCCGAACGTAGTCCTGCGTCAGGGGAAATGTGTGCTGTAATCTAAAGTTTGGAACATGCTTTGCCTTAGCCAGGAGGGCAGAGGTCAAAGCAATCCTGTAACTTAGAGCTCTTTGGTCATTTGTACACCAAGAAATGCCAACAGAGAGCGCCACAAGCTCCCAGATCTCTACATATTTTATATACGATACACTTCAAGGACTAGCAACGCGACTTTTCGGATTTCATTCGTCATCTACTTGATTAGAGAAGAGAAACTCGAAATGTTTGCTGATCTCCACTAGATATTTAAAAAATTCAGGTCTTCAAAATTTTTATTGAAATCTTCAGAAATATATAAGCAAGGTTAGCATTTTTATGTCTAGTTTGATCTCGGCCACAGAAATAAACTGTCATTGCTTAGAGCCAACATTTAAAAAGCAAACTGAAGGTTCCAGGAGGTTGAGGTTCCCAATTTTCAAGACAGTCTTTAAGGGCGTCAGCCCTACGCTCACCGGCCGCCACCATAGTGAGGCCGGAAGGATTATGTCTTTCAAAAATTCCATTTAGATCATGGGGAATCGAAACTGCGACCTTCCAGCTTTTAGTGCAGTGCCCTAACCAACTGCACCTCCGTGCGCCCTCAGAACCAGCATTTACACTTACATTTATTATCTTCTGTTCCCGAAATATCTCGCCCCTGGAGTTGCCACAAAGCAGCACCCCTACCTTGGCAGGATGTTTCTAACCGTGACATTATGCAGACTGGCCTCTAACCAGTGATTTGTTGCTTTGACGTGGAAGTTGAAAAATGGACAAACTCGCCGCGAAATTACGAAGAAGCGTATTTTTTTGTTTTTACTCAAAATATGCGTAATATGCTGCGACAAAAACAAATAATTTTCCCCAAAACCGCCGCTCTTAAATACAGATTCCAAGTAAAACCAAAAATATTGATCTCAAGAGACCAGCTGCTGACCAAAATTTGAACTTCATGAGTTTTTTGAAGTTGTTCGTCTTAAATGTAGGGTCATTACTATGTGTTGCAAAAATTGGGGATGTCGAAATTACTTGGTGTAACTTGTGCTGAGTGGTCTGAGAAGTCGCTTGTCATTTGACTGTGATGCTTAACATAGTGGAACGATGGTTGACTGGGGAAAGTCTAGGCGCTTGGGCGAAAACGCTACCTTATCGCTTCGTCATCCACCACATGGTTCACACGGACTGATGCGGCTGTGAATCCGGACTTCCTATCAAATAAATAACGTGGGTACTGTACATACTGTAGGGAGCCGGAAGGGCACGGGTTCGCTTTCCGATGGTGTTATTGGAATTTTTCTTTGATGTAATCCTTCCGGCCGCACTATGTCCCTGGTGTGAGCTCAGCCTCTAATAGAAATGGGTACCAGCAACATTTCCTGGGGTGGGGGTAAAGGTGTCCAATGCGTATGGCTGAGGACATTGCCACTGGCATGTGTAGACTGCCTTGAAATCTGGGAACCTCAACCTCCTGAAAACCATAGGGCCAGTCCAGGACTGTGCAGGGATTGCTTTACCTGTACATTCAGTAGGGAGTTCAGTTTACGTGCAACGTGTGGGTTTGTGCGTGTTTATAATGGTGTGGAGTGAGATATTGTAAGCCTCTCTGATTAGAATTCTTAACGTTGCATGTTACTGCACTAAGAGGCCTTGGGTTGATTTTATTATGAGGATTAACAAAATTTAAATTAATGTAACTCTGTGGTTTTCCTTGTTACCCTATTCGAAATGGTAGATGAAACTTCCGTAAACAACACACCTAGTTCCAGATGTTACATAAATATTGCAGCGAGTGTTTCAGTAGCTGGCACACGGTTTGCCCTGACAGGTATTAAATCAGTATAAACAGTCCACATAACAGATTGCTTTACGATTCAATAGCATGTTGGCCAATACACCGGTCTTCCAACAAGCGAAAGACAATTGCAGGAAATTGCACATGTTATTTGACACGTGCGTAAAGCGAAATCCCATCTAATGAAAACTTGTTTTGGTACATTGTAGAATTTAACCTAAACTATTTAAACTGTCTATATTTATCGTTGCACCGTGCATTCTGTAGTTTATTTAATTACACACACCAACACATGCACACACACACATATATATATATTAAGAATTCTAAAATTTACATTAAAACACTTAAAACCCTCCTACGTGTTTCGATCACACGATCATCCTCAGGGAGCATATATTTTTCCTTGCTAAACTTATAATTTAAAACATTCAGTGAGTTACTTCGTTATGTTAACTTGGTGCTGTGGCAGCGTGTCGTGTGTTTTGTGTGTGAGTCGTAAACTGTTTAGAATGAGCCTGGTTATGGTTGTGCAGCGTCAGACTGGTTCATTCTAAACAGCGTACAACTCACACACAAAACACGACATGCTGCCACAGCACCAAAGTTAACATAACCAAGTAATTCACTGAGTGTTTTAATTTTATAACTTTAGCAAGGAACAATATATGCTCCCTGAGGATGATCGTGTGATTGAAACATGTAGGAGCGTTTTAAGTGTTTTAATGTAAATTTTAGACTTTTTAAATAATATATATATATATATATATATATATATATATGTGTGTGTGTGTGTGTATGTGTGTGTAATTAGATATTTAAACTGTCATTTGTTTGAATGCCTTTGGATACACGAAGAAGGAGTGTGTAAGTGGTTAAGCTTGTTTAGACTCGTAAGACATTGAACGAACCTGTATAAAAATTTTATGTTATTTAACATGGGTTTGCCGACCAATTGCAATCGTGGGAAGGAGCCTAAAAACAGAGTTTTCGAATACTGATTTATTTTTATTTATCGATAATGTTACACTCTGTCAAAAACAGTTATTTCTTATAGTAAATATAAATATCTACCTGCTTCGGCTGTACTAAATCAGCCATCATCAGACCATAAACTTAGTACAACCGAAACATGAAGCTATTTCGATTTACAATAATAGAGAGTTGTGTATTGACGTATTGTATCCTTATTTAGTATACTACACAAAGGGGATGACAAACATTAAGAATATTTTTATTTGTTTACGCTTTTTTACCGATGGATTAGTGACACTGAGTGACTTCAGATTGCGCAGTGTTGTACAATAGGAGAATGAATGACAAAATGAAGAAGAAGGAAAGTGCACATTAGAGTCTTTGGGTTAGTTCAGGTTATCCTACTGGCAATGTACAACGCAATTTATGAGAATTGGTCTCTAGACAGGAGTTTTAACCCAAGACCTTTCACATGCAATGCAGCAGTAACACCTCCCTAACGCAATATTCGGTCCTCTTCAGACAATTTTAATAATCGAAAATCGTATAGGGTGTTCAAGCTGCTTATAGCTTACAAGAGACAAATGATGATTTAAAAAATATACAGAGCTAGATGTAAAGAGTGCAGTGGAACTGGCACACACTGATAGGGTGAAGGGGGGGGGGGGAAGGTGTAAGAAGCAGCTCTTATTACAGTGATATGCACTTTTCGCTACTTTGCTTACACTTTGCATTGATCTGTATGCTGTACATAAGGAAAGAACAGGGAGGCAGAAAACTATTTCCTCGGAACTACGGTACAAGAGAGAATGACGGATTAAAGTTGTTATGGTAAAGGTAAGTTGTCCCTATACGCTACATGAAGGCGTATAGGGGGAGTGGAGATACAGCTGTATTTATTCTTAACCTTGCAACTAAAATGAAATCAGAGTAACCCCCCGGTCGCTTCAACCCCCCGGGAAAGAGTCCTTGGTAACCATCGAATAAGGCGGTTGAGCTTAAGAACCTGTCTGATTGCTGTGGAGAAGAGGGGAACGTCTTTCCTTACCTGGAATCGAACCGCGATTTCTCGATGTTCCAGCTCGTGGCCTGTCACTGTACCGATTATGTCATGAAGGTCCTCAAAGATATGTTTAATTAATAAATTGTAAGAAACAACGAAAATCAAAACAAATAGTACACCACGGTACAATTTAGGCCACTTGTCTAATGAAAATGACACATCAGATTATCATTTAACAAACATACAGGATGTCTACGTGTTTATCCTCGCATTTGTTGGTTGATCCACTACACTGTAAATATGTGCTATACGTTTTCCACTCCGTGCAGTACATTTAATATATGTGACGTTGTGGGAGTTGGGTCTGTCCCGTTCGTAAGAGGTGTATTGCCACCGTAATGGCGACTCTGAAGCTTTTAGTATATAAAATTAGACGACATAGTTTTCGAATCTGATCCTGCGAACTGCTACTAGACATCCAAAAATAACGTAATAAAAAATATGTTGAAAACGTTTATTTTAAGAATATAATTTTATGTAACATTTGAAATGACGGTAAGCAGTATAGGTAGTTCTAGACATTGTACAGCTTGGCACCGTAGCACATTGTACAGCTTGGCACCTAACACATTGTACAGCTTGGCACCGTAGCATATTGTACAGCTTGGCACCGTAGCACATTGTACAGCTTGGCACCGTAGCATATTGTACAGCTTGGCACCGTAGCACATTGTACAGCTTGGCACCGTAGCACATTTCAGATGTGTTTAATGTTTTTCTGTATAATGTCATTATAAATGGAGAAATGTTCTAAGGGACAAACTGACTGGGCAGTGTTTCCTTCCATCAGTTGGCACCACAGAAGAAAACTTATACAAATTACAATTTGAACTTTGTACATGTCAAATTTACCAACAGTGTCTCCAGGAGGTAAAAGAGACCGGTGTGTAGGGCTGACAACCTTGCCACTTACACGCGCTGATTGTTTAGGAATTCTTGGAGCCTCTGCCTCTTGGATCTCTATGGGCCTGTGCAGGCCTGTAGTGGGATGGCTTTACTTTAAACATAAAACCTTAGACTACTACCTTAGGCTCTTTGGTCTCTCACATTGAGGGAGGAACATGAGCTGAGAGTGTACGAGGATACGGTTCTGAGGAAGATATTCGGCGCTAAGGGGGACGAGGTAATGAGGGAGTGGAGACGACTGCATAACGAGGAGCTGTATAATTTGTAGGCCACACCAAATATTATTCGGGGCATCAAATCAAGATGAAAGAAAGGAGCATGCGGCACACATGGGGAGAGAGTGGAGGTGCATACAGGGTTTTGGTGAGGAAATTTGAGGGAAAGAGACCACCTGCAAGACGTAAGCGTAGATGGGAGAATAATATTAAAATGCTTCTTCAAGAAGTGGCATTGACTGGGCTGTTTTGTTTCTGGAAAGGGACACATCGCGGGCTGTTGTGAATGCGGTAATGAACGTCCTGATTCCACAACATGCAGGGAATTCCTTGGCTAGCTGTGGACCAGTCAGCTTCTCAAGAAAGGACTATGCTGCGTGGAGTTATATATTAGGACTCCTCACATGTATCCTTTTTATTTCTTTTATACCTGCAGGGGAACAACTCTGTGACCTGCTCAAAGCAACGTCACCGCTCTTCCCTGTGCAGTAAGAACGCACACAATCAAATTCACATTTATTAACCTGGCGTCATATGACATTAAACGGCATTATTACAATTCTAGAAGTTATTACGGCCGGTGACGTGGTAGGTTCCGTACCGTATCCTCACTGCTTTTCCTCGACGTTTCTTCTCCGTAGGATCGTTTTCGATATCCTTCTGTCCATCAGGGGGGTTGAATTTCTACTTCTTCTACTACGTCTTCATCGTGTCTATGATCCAGTAGTATACAGTTTTCAGATGATATTAATTTAATTCTAAATAAGTTTCCCGGCGCTCTTTTCTTACCCTTAAGGCGTCACTTCCATATTTCACCACAGAGCTTATTCACACTGAATGCAGTGTGTTTGTGTGCTGATGAAGGTTTGAATTTATTGCTTCAGACATTAGTACAATTTGTACTGAAGTCGTTCGTGTTGCACTGCGTGGTGTAAGTTAGTTCAGATCACTGCTATGCTTTTCGGTTACCGGTATATCAAATCTAATATACCCTGCGTCATCGGATCCTTAATTATCCCCACCACACCCAAAGCTACACACATATTTCAAGCTACCTACGTGTTGGTGGTACATCCCACCAGAAGAGTAGTTGCATGTATTTGGAATATATGAACCACTACCGAAGAATATTTCAGTAACTAGTGGTAGAGTTGCAACAAACCTCAGAATTTAGCACACCAGACCCGTTGAAATTATTGATTGGCCTTGGCAAATATTTCATCCGTATTTGAGGTGATCTTCAGTGAAATTACGCACGTATCAAAATTTATTTTTTTTTAGCAAGACAGGCGAAGTATGTATAACGTAACATTAAGGCGCGTTCGCACAACCATTGTTACTGTGGAAAAGCTATGAGTATCACACAGCCTGAGTGTGTTTATTTGTAGCCTTAGGTATCCAGCACGCAATGTGCATGCACCATATTGTCATCTGTGGCCTGCTCCGCTCTACAATTTCTTTTCCACGTTATTTCTTAAAAGGTTTCATTCGAGAAAAAAAAATTACTGCACAAAATGTGCGTTTTTATTTTCTCTGCAACATTTGCTGAAACATTTCTCATGATAAGAAGAAATGAGCGAGCTGCGATAAAAATGTATTTTGGTTTTCATGTAAAGTACCCATTATTCTCGTCCGATTTTAATGAAACATGGATTTTCTCGACAGATTTTCGAAAAAATTCTCAAATACAAAATATTATGAAAATCCGTACAGTGGGAGCCGAGTTGTTCCATGACGACAAACGGATGGAAAGACAGACAGACATGACGAAGCTTTTCGCAATTTTGCGAACGCGCCTAAAAGCCCTTCAATTCATAAACATACCAAAATTTCCCTTGCGCAATGTAAAACAACGTGAATATGATGATATAAATTAAGGCGCAATGGTTCTTCAGTTCTGTTTGGCAAGGTCGACTGTATGTCTATTTGGAGCAATTTAATATTCCACTTATCCTGTCGCCCATTGTTTCATAAAGTACAAAGAACGATGCACGTAGTCCTGAAGGTGAATGTTTATAAACCAGAATGTTTTCAGGGTACGTGAACAATCCAAAGTACACAAAGAACCATTATAGAAGCTGATATGACAGCAAACAGACAGGAATGTATTATGGTGCCAATTTTTATTACGTCAGAAAATATCACGTGAAGGGAGAGTGGCTATTTATTTTTTAAATGAAATGAAATTGGTCTCCACATTCAAATCCGAAAGATGGAATGCGGTCATCAAGTTCAAACAGGGAGGCGATTTTTTTTTTGTATCCATAGTGCGAGGGATTTTCGGTCATGCTGAATGAGAATATTACAAAATCTGTTTTTCCACTTGCCACTAATGAAAATAATTTCTCGACTTTTCCCTGCTGTGTGGCATTCGTTTATTTACCTTAATGCAAGAATTAAGAAGCACAAGAAATTCATTTTCCCACACAGAAGAGGAATCAAGGAGGTCAAAAAATTGTCGAACAAAATTAAATGTGAAGGGCTTACCAATTTACGAGTTCATTTGTACGTGTTTTCTGGTTGCATAGCTAATTTATGCCAAACAGAATATCTTTGGTATTTTGTTACTTATTTGTTACATAGAAAACATCTTCAAATAAAATATTACGTGCATAGATCTTAGTACTATGTATTATTTACACGCATTAGATGCACTTGAAAAAGGAAATGGTAAATTTTTATTTGAACTGAAGATAGATTCCGATTCGAATAAAAATTAATTTTGGCGAATAACTTTTTTTTTCGAAACCCCAATATTAAATCTGATACCTTACAATCTTTTACCTGGTAAGCCGATGACTCTAGAACGTCGGTACATATGTCAGAGCACACAGTTTCACTTCCAAGCAGGCAGTAATTTTCAGAGCCAGAATTTCACTGGATTTAGTTTGTTCGCATGATGAAAATTTAGTTCGTTTTACTTGTAGGCCTTACAGACAGACTGATTTGTTTCATTGAATATTACTAAAGAATTCTTGATTTCAAACTTTCCCCGTGTTCTGAATGTTTTATGGTTTCTTCTGGGTAATTCCCCGGCGTCTGAATTTTATATGCCGACGTTGCGGAACACTCCGTACCATCTTCATGAGCAGGTAGGTATGAATTACTTCGTATTTCATACCTACCTGCCTTTGAATTTGGAACAGAGTGTTCCGCAACGTCGACGTATAAAATTCAGACACCGAGGAATTACCCAGAAGAAAGCATACAACAATACTACGGAACTGTTTTGGTCCGGTCTTTTCTATTCACTCATTGTAGGTGTAAAAAGAGAGATTGTTGCACTTGATTACTCTCAATGACACACACACACACACACACACACACTCGGTAGGACGCCCTTGGTCGAGGGATTGGCCCATGGCAGTGTCCTGTACCTGCACAACACACAACACTGACTAGAGAGAGACATTCATGCTCCCGGCGGGATTCGAATCTTCTGTCCCAGCAAGCAGGCGGCCGCAGTCCTAAGCCTTAGACCGAGTGGCAACCGAGATCGGCTACTACGGAAAATGAGGAATTACAAATGGAAACTTTTGCGAATGTTTTATGAAGCACCTGCTTGATAGCCCTCTGAACGAAACTTCGTCTCTTTCGGAAATTTCTGTTCCTTTCCTGGAGAAATTTGACACTGCACATAAATGTGCGATTTTACACTGAATTATATTCATAACTTTTGATGGTGTTTGTTTTTACCCAGTTGCGTCATAAGCTGTTGTTGCTCTAATCAAATTTATTCGGTAGCGGTTGGATCATGAGGAATATCTGTATAAGGCAAAGCCATTCATAGAGAATTCGGAAGTGGTTTTGATTAATGTGTTCCGTTCATGTCGTCCACTGTATATATACCGACAGAATCACAAACAACAAAAGCAAGCCGTGTTTACTTTACGAACAGGCACATTTCGTGGTTTCTGCCATTAAAGTTTGGATGATTATTAAGGAATTCCTCTATGTAGCAACAGTAGTGACGAATATTCAACAAGCAGTTTAAAACTTAATCTTAGATGCGCGTGTTCTTTATCGTCTTACAAATCATAACACAGTTCGCATTTCAAATGTTCTTTCTCCTGTTCAGAAGCAGTAAACACTACCAGTCTTCATTGTACACTGTTCCAGCATGATGCAAGTTACACCATGCTCATTTTAGATTTCAGATCGTCCGTTACGAAGCAGTACTCAGGTAACTTTGTGAATTATTTTCCTAGCTTCCTAATTCCTTTTTTCCTTTTGCATTAACCCAAATATCCCGAATATACGTAAGAATGTCGTAATTTTGAATTTAATGTTTGTTGAATTCGGTAAGATAAAGTCTTGGCTTACCTGTAATATTTTATTTCTTGGCTTATTTTAGTTGCATCGCTTTGACACGGAAACCATTCATTGCTCTTGGAATACATTCGGCCTAATACAGGAATACATTCGGCCTAATACAGCTGTTGCCATGTGCAGTCCAAAGTGTGTTGTGTATCATTGGCTTTGATTTCCGGTATTACTTCTGTAACAAGGGCTGTCCAGTTTCAGGGCACAACCGATGGCCAAACATTATAATAAGTGAACTGAATTATTGAAGTTACTACCTTATATTTTAGTTTCTATAACTCCATGTAGTTGGTCCCTGTCACCACGACATGGCGCGTCCCCAGGTTGCGGATAGAGGAACGGCCTCTAGTAAGGAGGATAACTGTAAATAAATTGAATAAGCAGTAGTGGACAGCCGACAAAGGGTGGTCCTCCAGATTGGGGGTTGGGCGAGGTGCTAACAACCCTTCCCTGTAAAACACGTATGTTAAGAAACACTCACATGCGGGATGCTTGCTCTGGAGACAAAACAATCCGCAGGTAAACTACTCCCCTACTCGGATCTCCGGGGCGGAGTGTTTCTAAGGGAAAAAAACCGGGCAGCTTGATCTCCAGGAGTTGGAATGTGGATATATGGATTGGACTGGGCTGGCCCAGTATCGAGACAGGTGGCGGACGCTTGTGAGTGCGGTAATGAACCTTCGAGTTCTGTGAAATGCGGGGAATTTCTTGACTAGCTGCAAACCAGTTAGCTTCGCAAGAAGGACTCTGCACCATGGAGTAAGTAAGTAATTACAGAATAACTATGCAAACCTTTTTTTCATTATTTGTTTCGAATTTGTATTTCTACCATATTCGGCCTTGCGGCTGCTTTTAAATGTGTTACTTACGACGCTGTCAGTTGCTAAGACAGCGGCAGTCATTTACGAATGAATGAGCATGCAGCAATGGAGGAATGATATGGAATAGGGAGACCCGAAATACTTGTAGGAAAACTTGTTGCTCTTTTACCTAGTCTACCTCCTATTTAACGTAGACTGGCCTGAAATTGAACCCAGTCCTCCGTAGTAAGAAGCCCGCGAATAACATCCCGTGCTATTGCACAGTATTTTGGACTATTACGTCAGCTTGTACGTAGTAGACAATTTATTTATTGTTCATTTTATTACACCCTGTTGCTGGGTATTCCTGCGCCTGAATATTATCTTTCCAGAACTTTATACAAAATACATTTGAAATTAAAATAGCTGTTACATGATTATTGTTATTATACAAAAGGTAAATTTCTTCCTGTTTTTACTCCTGATTTAGCACCACGCCATTGAGATGAAGGGGTACTGGAAATAGAGTATTTATGAAGTCTAAATGGCAACCATGAAAGTTGTTGTCAGAAGTAACAATGCCGACTTTTTATTCGAGCGGTGAATTATTTGAATATTGGCCAGGACATCGACCCTGTTAACTAAGATTTTACGTGGTTTATGTCTGTCCCTCCAGACGAATACCTGCATAATACCGTAAATTAAGGCATGATCTTTCCTTTCCACGTCGTTTTAGATTCGTAATTTACTTCCCTCCAGATATTTGATGATATTGTGAGAAAACAACAATGTTTTTGTAAAGTACAGATAAAATAACGAGACTGAGAGCAGGTAAATTGGCCCTGTACCCTCCGGACAGGGAACCATTAACACCTATTGCATAAGGATGAATAGAACATGAAACTAATCTAGAAGTGATTGTAAATGTATATCAGGAGTATTTCCAAAAAGTGTCGGGCTACAGGCGCAGGTATCTTTAGCGAGCCTAGGCTTATTTCACAAGTGAGGAGAGTGCGCCAAGTCGCGTGAGCGTAGATCAGTTTGCTCATGAAATCACAGTGGTGAAGTTGCCGGTATTCGTCTGCTTACCTAGTAGTACCTCCAGTCATGTGACTAAGGCAGGCGGGCCGTAAGGTTTGTGAGACTAGCGCTGAAGGTTGTCATGCAAAATGACACGGACTTCGTCTGTCACCTAGCGAGTAACGGTGACTTCACTGGCTGAGATACTCGTAGGTCTGCTGTTCATCATTACCACTCTATTCACTTCTCGTGCTAAGCTTTGGCACAGTAGCATTCCCGTGTGCTTAAACAGAAGAAATGACGGACAGCAGTAAGCTTACTGTACATATATTGTTGTGAATGTAGAGTCTCGGTGTTAGGAATTTAGACTTTTCATAATCACCCATTCCCATATAAATGTTTCGACTTTTCGTGAATGGTTCTGACGAATCGGAATGGGATGACGTAGCTGGCGAGTCAGCTTGTCCCACTACCCTACTACCGCACAGATTACTTTCAGCTCAGTCAAGCTCTCTCTTTTCATTATGTGTGGTTAATTGATTTTCGTGCTTATGTATTGAGACCTTCCTTCAATCATTTAATGTACATTATGCTGCCACAAACTTTTCTAAAAATAAATGTTCACACTTTTAAAATGATTTTTGAAAATATTTTTTTTTATTGTCATTTCACAAGTACTTCGAACTAAATAAACATTTTACAATAAAAGTGCCTTCGTGATTGCGATGTTTTTACCGTAGTATGGGTCTCAATCACCACCATTAAACTGCACTTCCTGCGTGCTGAATTATGTCTGTTGGAGTGAACAGCATATTCCAATCAATAAAGCTGGCTAGACACTGTGTCTTTAATTTTTAAAATCGGAGACAGTAACATATGGGACGCTTTTACATACCCGAAGTTCATACGTCTTTACCTCACGTAATTGTGCTGAACAGATGCAGCTGTGAACGCATCAGCTGGAGATTCGCAGTGTTGAAGGAAGTGTCCTTATTACTGGTGCATTAAAAGCTGTTTGAGTGGGTAAACTCAAGACATACGTGACAAAAATTACAATTCCTGTAGCCACATCTCTCTGTATAGTTGGAGGATTTTAAGAGTGCAAGCTTCATCCTGTGTTCCGGCGGCAGCGCGATATAAATATAACTTCTCGCAGCATCATTTTCTTAAACACAAGGATAAATAACTAATAACTCCGTGGCCTTAGTCCGCACGCGAACTATACCGACAGAGCGGCCGCCGCCGGTCGGCGAAGTTAGTGCCAACTTTTGCGGATAGAGGGGTGTCACGTAGTCAGCGCAACGGGTCCCCAC
>Ga0123354_10007009_pt1 | contig 16858 bp, 19 predicted proteins | sample TergutLab28metaG_2_FD_97872 | JGI IMG/M metagenome (GOLD analysis project Ga0123354, IMG submission 97872) | Labiotermes labralis P4 segment gut microbial communities from Petit-Saut dam, French Guiana - Lab288 P4 | ecosystem: Host-associated > Arthropoda: Insects > Digestive system > Gut ...
TTACGTACTAATATAACTATGTTTTGGTTTATGGGAAATGTCACTTTAAGGCGTAATTATAATTTAGACGGTTTTTTATGCCCCATTACAACGTCATAGTTACATTTCTCGGGATTTTAGGTAGCTACGGGGTTACTTCTTGGTCGGGATGCACAATACCCGCAACAGAGGTTTCATTTTGTTTGTGTCTAAAACCGTTTTTTGAACCCGAGCGCATAGCACTCATACTCTGAGAAACCGCGCTAACCACGCTGTCAGTGTTTTCTTTAATCAGCTCCATGGCGGTTTGGTTAACTTCTAGTTCAACGGTTAATTTTACTCGTCCCGCTCCATTTTTGTCTGCTTCCATATATCCACCTCCATAAAATCGTACTGTTACTATTTTATGGGTTAACATTTAGGTAGTTTAAACCTGAGTGACTGCACCGGCACAGCTACAATAAAAAGGATTAGAGCTCAGCCCAATATTGGGCAAGAGCGTCAAGGGCACTGTCAAAGAGGTAATCGTTTGGTACAACATTGACGGATATGTTGAGTTCTTTTAGGGCTTGGGCGGTTGTGGGTCCGATGGCAACTATGGCAACTTTTTCGGTTATGATTTGACGGAGTTGATCCAGGGTTGTTTTTTCGGTAAGCATTTTAAAGATGTTTTTAGCGCTCAAGCCGCTACCAAACAATAGGGCGTTTATATGGCCCTGGGTTAGGTCTTGGTAGAATTTGGTTTTGACTGCTTCATCTATGGGTAGACCTGATTCGTAGACATAGATTTCCTCAACATCAGCACCCATCGCTCGAAGAGTCTCAGTGAGGGTGGGTGAGGCGTTGCTTGTTCGGGGGATGCGAAAAGTTTTGTTTTTAAGATTAGTGTTTGAGAGAGCCTCAAGCAGGCCTTCGCTGCTGTATTTTTGTGGAATCATATCCACGCGAATATTTTTTTCTTGGAGGGCTTCGGCTGTTTTGGGGCCGACTGCAATAACACAAGTATTTTTTAGGCCTTCATAGAGTTGGGTGGTTTGTTTGATGTCTTCGGTGGCGCTAAAGAGGTGTTTGACTCCGTTTGTGCTCATCAGAGCCACGTAGTCCACAGTGCCCTCTTGAAGTTCAGTTATGAATTTTTTGAGGGATTCGGGGTTGTTTAGGGGTTTTATTTCTATGGCGGGGATGTAATAGGGAACGCCGCCTTTATTTCTGATGAGTTCGCCTGCTTCTTCGGTTTGCCCAATGGGGCGGGTTATGGCTACGATGCGGCCTTTTAGAGGGGTGTTTTGAACCATGAAAGTTTCCTGCCTAATATTGCGACTTCTCCGATGACAATAACAGAGGGTGGTTTTATGTTTCTATCTTGGGCTTCTTGTATAATGGTGCCCAGGGTAGCGATTAGGGTGCGTTGTTGGGGGAGGGTGCCTGATTCGATCATGGCGATGGGTTTTTTGGGGTTTATGCCGCCGGTTAAGAGTTTTTCGACTATGCCTTGGAGTGATTCGACGCCCATGAGAATAACCATGGTGTCAACGGCGTGGGCGATTTTTATCCAGTCGATGGGTTTGTCGGCGTCGCCTGCTCTGTGTCCGGTGATGATGGCTACTGAGGCGGCGTAGTCACGGTGTGTGAGGGGGATGCCTGCGTAGGCGGGTGCGACAATTGAGGAGCTCACGCCTGGTACATATTCAAATGCAATACCCTCTGCGAGTAGGGCTTCGGCTTCTTCGCCTCCTCGGCCAAAGATGAAGGGGTCTCCGCCTTTTAGGCGTATCACTTGGCCGCCTTGTTTGGCTTTCTCGATTATGAGCTCGGTTATTTTGTCTTGGGGAACTTCGTGAAGGCCACTGCGTTTGCCCACAAAGAGCAACTCGGCTTTTGGGGGTGCCATGGCTAGAACTTCTCCGCTGACGCCTAAGCGGTCATAGATAACTACGTCAGCGGTTTTTATTAGCTCAACAGCTTTGACTGTTAGTAGTTTTGGGTCGCCGGGGCCGGCGCCGACTAGAAATACTCTACCATACGCCATACTTTTCTCTCCATTGCTTCTCGAATTCTTCTGCACCCTGATTGATTAGTTCTTCGCCCACTTTGGTGCCTAGTTCTTTGGCTTGGTTTAGGGTGCCGTTTGCTTGGGCGCTGATTTTTCTTTGGTCGTTTAGTGAAAAGATACTTCCCAAAAGGGTGAGTTGGTTTCCTTGGGCTTTGGCAACTGCGCCGATGGGAACTCGGCATCCGCCCTCAAGTTTAAGCACTAGACTGCGCTCGGCGGTGATTTCGGCTTTGCTGGCTGGGTCTTCGATGGATTGTAATAAAGTGATGAGTTTTGTGTTGCCTTCTTTGGCGGTGACTGCTATGGCGCCTTGGCCTGCGGCTGAGGGGAAATGTTCGAGGGGGAGGCTTTCGGTTATTTGGTCTGCTATGTTTAGTCGTTCTAATCCGGCTTGGGCGATGACTATACCGGCGAGTTCGCCGCTGATCACTTTGTTTATGCGTGTATCAACGTTGCCGCGGATGGGTTGCACATCTAGGTCAGGTCGGAGGTATTTGATTTCGGCTAGGCGGCGCAGGCTGCCGGTGCCAACAACTGCGCCGTGGGGTAAATCTTTGAAGGGAACATTGTTGTGGGAGATAAATACGTCGTTTGGTGAGTCGCGTTTGGGAATTGCAGCTATCACAGTGCCGGTTTGTATCTCCACAATGGGAACGTCTTTTAAGCTGTGGACGGCAAAGTCGACTTCGCCGTTAACGACTTGTTGGTCGATTTCTTTTTCAAAGAGGCCCTTGGCATCGATGCTAAAGAGGGGTTTGCCGTGTTCTTTGTCGCCTAGGGTGTGAATAATTTTGAGCTCGAATTCTACTTGTGGGTTTTTGGCTTTTATCCAGTCTAGGGTGCGATTAGTCTGGGTTAGGGCTAGTTTGCTGCCTCGGGTGCCAACGATTAGTTTCATGGGGTTGTCCTCGTGTTAGCTACGGCTTTGAGGGCGCAGTCTAGTGCGTTTGTGGTGAATTTGAGGTCGTCTTCTGTGTGTGCGGTTGAGATAAAGCAGGTTTCATATTGAGAGGGGGGTATGAATACGCCTTGTTTTAGCAGTTCGTGGAAGTATGCACTAAACATGGTTTGGTTGCTGTGTTTGGCGTCGTCATAGTTTGTTATGTCTTGGGCTGTAAAGAAGAGTTGATAGAGTGAGGCAATGCTGTAGACCTGTACAGGTAGCTGGTAGCTTGTGGCTTGGTCGAGGAGGAACTTTTTGAGATCTGAGGCTTTTTTTTCGAGTTGGGGGTAGAGTTGGGTTTTGTTTTTGGATAGATAATTAAGAGTGGTCATACCTGCGGTGGCTGAGACGGGGTTGCCGCTAAAGGTTCCGGCTTGGTAGACTTTGCCGGCGGGGCTTATGTTTTGCATGATCTCGCTTTTTCCACCAAATGCTGCCAGGGGGAATCCGCCGCCTAAGACTTTGCCTAGGGTTGCCATGTCGGGTTTGATGCCAAAGTATTCTTGTGCGCCTCCCAGGGCAAGGCGGAAGCCGGTGATGATTTCATCAAAGATTAAAACGGTTCCATAGGTCTGAGTTATTTTTCTCAGATTCTGTAAATAGTCTGCTTTGGGTAAGATTAAGCCCACATTAGCCATCACGGGTTCAACTATTACAGCAGCGATATTTTGGCCCTCGGCTCTAAAGGTGTTTTCCAATGCTTCAAGATCGTTGTAGGGGAGCACTATTGTGTTTTGGGTGGTTTCTTGGGGGATGCCCAGTGAGTTAGGCGTGCCAAAGGTTGCTGCGCCTGAGCCGGCTTTGACTAATACATTATCGTGACTGCCATGGAAGCATCCGTCGAATTTGATGATTTTTTTACGATTGGTATAACCTCGGGCGGCTCTCAGGGCATGCATGGTTGCTTCGGTGCCTGTACTTACCAAACGCATCATCTCCATACAGGGGGAGACTTGGCTTATGGTTTCTGCGAATTGAACTTCGAGCTCTGTTGGGGTTCCATAGAGGGTGCCTCTTGGGAGCTGCGCTTTAACGGCGTCAAGAATCTCGGGGTTGGCATGACCTAGAAGCAGTGCGCCGTATGCCATGCAGTAGTCGAGGTATTTTTTTCCATCGGCATCATAGAGTTTGGAACCCTGAGCACATTCTACAAAGAAGGGGTAGGGCTCAAAGGCTCGAACGGGGCTGTTTACGCCGCCGGGCAAAGTTTTTTTTGCTCGCTCATAGAGCTTCAGAGATTTGGATTCAGTCAAGGTTAAGTCAACCAGGATTTTACATCTTTGGCATGATAGGTTATAATGAGATCAGCGCCGGCACGTTTCATACCGATTAGGATTTCACGGATGATTGTTTGCTCATCTATCCATCCGTTTTGTGCGGCGGCTTTAACCATACTGTACTCGCCGCTTACATTGTAGGCAACCACAGGCACATTAAAACTGGCTTTGGCTAGGGTGATAATGTCTAGGTATGCAAGTGCGGGTTTGATCATTATCATATCTGCGCCTTCAGCAATGTCGAGCTCGATTTCTCGCAGGGCTTCTTGGGGGTTGCCTTGGTTCATCTGGTAGCTACGTCGGTCGCCAAATTTTGGGGTGGATTCAGCGGCTTCTCGAAAGGGACCATAGAAGCCTGAGGCATATTTGGCGGCATAGGCAATAATTGGGATTTGATCGTAGCCTGCTTCGTCGAGTGCTTCTCGGATAGCGGCAATTTGGCCATCCATCATGGCCGATGGTGCGACTATGTCGATGCCGGCTTGGGCATAGCTGACAGCTGTTTTAGCCAAAAGGGGCAGGGTTGAGTCGTTTTGGACTTGATTGTCTTTGACTATTCCACAGTGACCATGACTCATATATTCACAAAGACAAACATCACCAATAATGACAAGCTCATCACCGCAGGCTTTTTTGAGTAAACGGATGGCTTGTTGGATAATGCCGTCTTTATGGTAGGCGCCTGTGCCTGTTTCATCTTTTTTAGCGGGAATGCCAAACAAAAGTACTGATTTTATGCCTTGAGCCATTGCGGCTTTAGCTTCCTCTACAACCATTGAGAGCGGTACTCGGTTGTAGCCGGGCATTGATTCGATGGGCACAGGGTTTTTGAGGTCTTCTTCAACAAATATGGGACAGATTAGATGAGCAGGGTTGAGTGTGATGGGGTTGAGCATATCGCGTAGTGCTTGCGTTTTGCGCAGTCTGCGCATACGTACAGAGGGAAAACTCATTGTTTTGTTTCACCTTTTTCTACGAGTGTTAGGGCTAATTTTTGAGCCAGTTCAAGGTTATTTTCCAAGAGGGCTCTTTTAATGTTCTCGTTGTCTAATATCTCATATAACAGTTTACTTCTATCTTTTGGGTTAGAAATACTGTTTTTGAGAGTGTTACGGATTTTTTCTTGCAATTCAATGGCAAGTAAATCCTGGGGGGTAATTAATTTTTCAATGCGTTCGCGAAGCACATGGGCCATAGCGGGACTTTTGCCTCCGGTGGAGATGGCGACTTTGACATTGCCGACTTTGGCGATTGCGGGCAGAATAAAATCGCTAAGCGCAGCATTATCAACCGCATATACCAAACAGCCATATGAGAGGGCGGTTTTTATGAGGTCGTGGTTGAGTTTAGCATTATCAGTGGCTGCTAGGAGTATGTCGGGTTTGGGTTTTAGGCTGTCAATAAATGTTTGAGCGTCTTTAATTTCGGTTTTAAGCAGGTTAACTTGCTTTGTTTCTCCAAGGTTTAAAGCATCATCTGAGAAGTCGCGGCTGATCATCCAAATTATTGCGCCAGAGTCAAGGAAGCTTTTGACTTTGCGGGTTGCTTCTTTGCCTCCGCCGATCACCATAACGGTTTGGCCGCTGAGTTTGAGATCAATTAGCATGTTATTCCCCTTTGGAATCACTAAGCGTATGGTTGGTTATGAGGTTTTTGAATTTGGCTACAAACAAATCATAATCAATTTTTGTTATCTTTGGCGGGGTAGCAATTTTTGTGAGCAACTCTAGGTCGAGGCATTCTTCTGCGGTGTTTAGGGCTTGGGTGCCAAATGCTTCGTATTGGATTTCGATTTCAGGAATCATGCCGCGTGCTTCTAAATCTAATCGCGGTATCATACCTAACAGTGTTACCCCGGCCTGTTGGAAGGCGTGTTGGATCATTTGTTTGGTTTGCTCGGTTAGATAGCTGATTCGGAGTTTGTTTAAAATAACACCTTGAACTTTGACACCTAGACTCTGGAGGTTTCTTATGTAGTTAAGGGCGCTTATGAGGGCTCCTTCGATGCCTTCTTTATCACAGCCTACCACGACAATTGTTGAGGCGTCCAAAGCGGCTGCAACCTCAGCTGTTGACATAGGTCGGCTGTAGTTTTGGTTTAGCAGACCGGTGAAGGCGCTCATGGCGCCCTCGATTATGATAAAGTTGTAGTCTTGGCTTGCCATGGGGATGGCTTGTTCCAGAGGTGTCCAGCCGCTTTCACCGATTTTAATTGAGGAGTATTCTTGGATGGGTTCTTTTGTGAGATAGAGCGAGGAGACGGCGTCGCGGATGTCTCCGCCGACTTTTAGGACACCAACTTTGTAACCGCGTTTTTTAAGTGCGCCGGCGATGCCGGTTACTAGAAATGTTTTGCCTGAGCCGCTGCCCAAGGCGGTGACTAGGATGAGTTTGGGTGGGGTTTGGTTTGTCAGAGGTTGTTGTTGGCGGATGTTTGTGGATATGCCGATTTCGTTTTGGATGTTTTTGAGCAGTTCGGTGTTGGCTTTTTTGATTTCGTTTAGGTCATGTGGGGTTATGTCGAGGGATTGTTGGATGCTTTGGATGATGATGGGGTTTTTGTCTATGAGGCCGTGGATAAAAACTCCTGAGATGTTGCCTTCTTTGTTTGTGACTCCTGAGATGAGGTCTTGGGGATTTTTTTTATAGTTTACGCGCTGGGCATGAGTTATAAGGATAGGGCGAGCGTTTTTGTGGAGTATGGTTTGGCCGTAGGTGTGGCAGTGAAATCCGCTGACTTTTTGGCCGATTTGTTTTGTGATAAAGCTTGTATCAACTATGCTGGCCCAGACACGCTCGGTGCAGATTAGTGGTTTGAATTCGGCGTCAAGTAAGCCTAGACCTTTTCTTGTGATTGGGGAGGTGGATAGTCGTCCGATGTCGGTTTCTTTGGCGAGCACTTGAAAGCCTGAGCATACGCCTAGTACGTATTTTCCGGCTTGGGCCATTTTGGTGATTTCTTTGGCGACGGTTGGGTTGATGCTGGCTGATTCGACAAGGCTACCGCCGGGGATGATGATCATGTCTAAAACTTCTGAGGCGGGTTTGCCGTCAACTTGGCCGTCTGCACAAACTAAGTGTGTGGGGAGGTTGCCAAAGTTTTCAAAGCAGGGTAGAGCACCTGATAAGTAAACTAGACCTATTTTGTGACGTAAATTGCTCAAGTAGTGCACATTTATACACAAACAGCTTGTATTTATAGGCTGATTTATAGATTTTGCGCTTAGCTGACGATAATAACCCTCTGACTTGGCAAGTAGGTAGAGTGTATTTAGATTCACCAGTTTATCAACCAAAGTTTAAATAACCTTTAAATCAGGTTTAGCTATAAACAGATTGGGTGAAGAGCGCCTGTGAAAACTACTACCAAAAACAATCATTCCTTCCGTTCTTTATTCACATTTGATCACACAGTAGCCGAGTAGGAACAGCATCACCCACAACTCACCAACCCCAAGAAAAATGAACCAACCAATCCACCTGCAAAGTCAAAATCAGCCAACCATACCAAAAAAGAAACAGACCACAGATCTCCAACCGAATTTCCCACCACCCTGAATTATTTTCTACGCCACCCACAGATATATGTATGAATACACACTACTCAAGTTAGTTGTAGTGTAAAAACAACCAAAAAACCCCAATTCTGCATTTACCGTAAACATTATATTTAAGCCGGTCGGTTTATCCATCCATGACTTTCTCGGCTAAAGAAGACCACGTGCTCAACGTCCGCATCACACATAAGACAGCCCGGGTTATGCAAATGGAAACTGTTGCATTTAAAGAAAAAACCCAAGCACTAAACGAACTCAAAACCATAGAAGGCGTAGAAGAATGCCTATTTCTACAAACATGCAACAGAATAGAGATCTACCTCACAGCTGAGGAAAACAAAAAAACACTCACAACCATCAAAGAATACCTCGCCAATCGAGCAGGCGAACATGCCAAAGAAATTTCAAATTGCATCGAGGTTGCATCAGATAAAGAAGCCCTAAACCATTTACTCCGCCTAACCTCAGGCATGGAATCAATGGTTATAGGCGAGGAACAAATTCTAAACCAAGTCTGGGATGCCTACCTAGAAGCAGACAACACCAAAACCCTAGGTCCAATTCTAAAGCATCTCTTTAACCGCGCCATGACTATCGGCAGACATGTACGCAACGAAACAGGCATCAACAAAGGCGCTGTTTCAATTGGATCTGCCGCAGTCGAATTAGCAGTTATGCTACTTGAAAACTTGGAGGACAAAAAAATTCTTGTCATGGGCGCAGGAGAAATCGGCACACTTGTCTCCAAAGCCCTTGCACACCGATGCCTAAGTCCCATATTTATCGCTAATCGCACCTACGATCGAGCTGTTAAACTCGCCACAGACCTAAACGGCGAAGCAGTACGCTTTGACAAATTCGACCAAGTTATGGTAGACGCCGATGTAGTCATCTGCTCTACCTCAGCACCCCACTACCTGCTAACCAAAGAAATCATTGCCCATCTGATCACTAAACGCACAAACCCCGCACCTATGCTAATCATAGACATATCCAACCCCCGTAACGTCGAAAAAAGCGTCAACGAAGTAGCCAACGCCAAACTCTACAACATTGATGATCTGCAACTAATAGCAGATAAAAACAAAGCCCAACGAGAAAAAGCCATCGAACATGCACAACTATTGTTAAACGATGAATTGGTTAATCTCGAAGACGATATGAAAGGACTAAGCGTACGATTAATCATCTCCGAGATTCTCTCAGAGACCGAACAAATCCGCAAACGCGAACTCCTCACAGCACTCAACAAAATGGGCAACCTAGATGATCATCAAAAACAGGTTTTAAATGATTTAACATCAATTTTACTCAAGCAAACCTTTATTCCTATAGTTGAGAATCTCAGGTTAGCCGCCAAAACCGAGGATAAACAAACCATCGAAGTAGCGGCTAAATTGTTTGAGAAAGCGGGGAAAAAACAGTGACAAACAAAGCATTAGACAACACAGGTTTAATCTTAATTGGACATGGAAGTAAACTCCCCCATAATCAAGAAAACCTGGAAAAACTTGCAGAGATTTTACGGGCACAATCAGCCTTCAAGCTGGTCGAGATTGCCTTTATGATTCGCAACACCCCAACCATTCCCGAAGCCATAGACACCATCGCCAAAAATGGTGTTACTAAAATTGTGCTGGTACCAGTGTTTCTTGCCGCAGGAGTCCACACCACACAAGAAATTCCCGAACTAATAGAGGTCAAAGACAAACAATCTCAGCTCACCCAACGGGGCATTCAACTCTTCTACGGCGAACCTATTGGTGCAGACCAATGCCTAGCAGTTATCCTTGAAGAAAAAGCTCTAAAAGCCATAGGCAATGATTGGCAACACCGTCATGCCCGCTTCAAAGGCTCACCCATAGAGACCTATCCAGCGACCTCGACAAAGATCTATGAGCAGAGCATGAAACTTATTCACCCCGAGATCCAAGATGTGCTAAACAAAGCACCCAAAAACCAAATTCCCATCATTGAGCGGGTTGTTCACACTACCGCAGATCCGGAATTTGCAAAACTCTTAGTCATAAGTGAACAAGCTGTAGAGGCAGGGGTCAGCGCCATCAAAGCAGGCGCCAAAATCATAACTGACACCAAGATGATTAAAGCAGGTATTCACGAAGCACGAATCCAGCGCTTTGGAGGAGAAATCCTAACCTACATCGATGACCCCCGCGCCAGCAAAGCTGCAACTGATGAGTCCATCACAAGATCCACAGCAGCAGTACGACTAGCAGTAGCGGATAATGCAGATAATGCCATCTTTTTAATCGGTAATGCCCCAACAGCAGCCTTTGAGTTAGCTGAGCAGGTTAAGCAAGGTAAAATTAAACCAGCACTCATAATCGCGGTTCCAGTGGGCTATGTTGGTGCGGCAGAATCCAAAGAAGCCATCGCCCAACTCAATGTTCCCTACATGATTACAAGAGGAAAAAAAGGCAGCAGCACCATTGCAGTCGCCATCTTTAACGCATTATTAGCGATGGCCGAAGCCAATCCATAGAGGAAATAACGATGGCGCGGTTTTTAAAATACGGCATAACAACAGGGGCCACAGCCGCTGCAGCCGCCAAAGCCGCAACCATAGCCGCAACAACCCAACCAGTGGATCGGGTAGTTATTCCAACACCAATTGGTTTGCGTTTTGAGGTTCCTATTAAATCCAGCCGCAAACTCACAGAAGACACAGCAGAGGCAACAACAGTAAAAGATGCTGGTCAAGACATAGATGCCACCGATAAAATGGAAATCACTGCTACCGTCAAACTAACCAACGACGGTAAAATTACCATCAAAAGCGGCGAAGGGATCGGTACAGTTACCAAAGCAGGTCTGCAGGTAGCTATAGGTGAGGGTGCCATCAACCCAGTGCCCAAAGCCATGATAACTGAAGCCATACAAGAAGCCCTACCCCCCAACAGAGGCGCAGATGTTCTAATTACAGCACCTGAGGGTGCAAACATTACCAAAAAAACCATGAACGACAAACTGGGCATAAGAGGCGGCGTGTCGATTCTTGGGACCACAGGCATAGTTAAACCATACTCCCTAGAAGCCTGTCGCCGCTCCCTTGTGCCACAAATCGATGTCGCATTAGCACACGGTTACAAACGCATACTCTGTGTTCCAGGTAACATAGGCGAGCGTATTGCTAAAGAAAAATTCGGGGTTCCCGAAGATGCAATCGTACAAACCGGAGACTTTGTGGGCTACATGCTCGACAAAGCCGTCGACAAAAACGTTAAAGAAATCATTCTTCTGGGACACTCAGGCAAACTGGTCAAATTAGCCGCAAACATCTTTAACACTCACCACAAAGTAGGAGACTCAAGAAACGAAGTCATCGCAGCCTATGCAGGCGCAGTCGGAGCAGATCAAAAACTGGTCAACGAACTCTTAGAGGCAAACACCTCCGATGAGGCCACAGCAATTCTGCAAACCGCAAACTTGGCAGAAGCAACCTATGATCGCATAGCTGAGCGGATACATCAAAGGGTCAGCGACCGGGTGGAAAACAAGATAAAGATAAGCATCGTTATCGTGGCTATGGATGGCAGAGTTCTTGGCATGGACACAAACGCACGGTGTAACAAACCTTGGCAAAACTTGACATAGTGGGTATCGGACCAGGGTCAGCAGACTACGTTACGCCAGCGGCAAAAAAAGCTGTTCAACAAGCAGATCTAGTTATTGGAGCCCAAAGAAGTTTAGCACTTTTTTTGGGAGAGATTCGGGGCGAGCAGGTTGTTTTAACTGCTAAAAATTTACAAGACTCATTAAAAAAAGCCGCTCAAGCAGTTAAAGAAAATAAAAAGGCCGCTTTGCTCTCAACAGGTGATCCGGGATTCTCAGGGTTGTTGCATACCGTTCTTGAGAGCGGACTCTTTAGCGCTAAGGACATTAATGTGGTTCCCGGAGTTAGCTCGATTCAGGCCTGTGCGGCCCGATTAAACATCAGCTGGGACACCGCTAGGCTCTTTACCTTTCATGGCGGCGAAGTCTCCGATGAGCAGAAAAACAAACTAACCCTCGCGGCCCAAGCTAAACAAACCATTCTGCTACTACCAGATCAGAGAAACTTTACCCCACAAAACATAGCCGCCTTTTTGCTTAAAACCGGCAGTGATCCAAAAACACAAGTGTATATCTGTGAGAACATAACCCTTGAGAGCGAAAAAATCACACACACCACCATAGAAGAGATTGCGAGTTTGAATTTTGGTTCACTATGTGTAATGGTTATCAAATAAACAACAAACTAACAACAACGTGAAGAGATATGGTAAAAAACTGGCCCCACAAAACATCTGGAATCCCCGATGAAGCGTTTAATCAACGAGACACAGTTCCAGGACCAACTAAAGAAGAAATCCGAGTAATCACTATAGCCAAAGCACGCCTAAGCGAAGGTGCAGTCGTGATTGATGTGGGCTGCGGCACAGGTGGCTTAACTGTTGAGGCAGCCATACAAGTTGGTTCAAAAGGCAAAGTTTATGCCATCGATGAAGACCCCGCAGCCATAGATTTAACAAAAAGCAACGTAGAAAAATTTGGAGTAGAAAATATTACGGTCATCACAAGGGGAAAAGCTCCTGAAGCACTCTTGGCGCCACCCAATGCAGATGCAGTATTTATTGGCGGAGCAGGACATGCTTTGAGACCCACTATTCAAACAGTTCACTATAAACTCAAATCCGGTGGCAGAATCATCATAAATGCTATATTGCTAGAAACTGCAACGACTGCCATTGCGGAATTGAAGGCTTTGGGCTACAGAGATATCGATGTGGCTAATGTTTCGGTGGCTAAGGGAAAACAAATAAACAGCGGGACCATGATGATGGCAAGAAATCCAGTAACCATAGTTTCAGCAACAAAACTTTGAGGTATGTTAGTTGGTTGGCGTATTTATCGGCATTGGCGTTGGTCCAGGCGACCCTGAGCTTCTTACATTCAAGGCTGCAAAGGCCCTCAAAAAAGTAGATATTATCTGCATACCTAAGAGTCACATAAACAAACCCAGTATGGCACTAGGTATGATTAAAGAAGTTCTAGAGGAGCGTACAACTCCCGCGGAGATTATAGAACTTGTTTTTCCTATGACTAAAGATGATCTCAATAATCGCAAACTCTGGGTAGAAAACGCAACGATAGTTGCTGAGAAAGCTCAAAAAGGCAAAGATGTGGCTTTTATCACCCTTGGCGATCCTATGCTCTATAGTACTTTTCGCTATCTCTATGAATGTGTCAAAGAAACATATCCCGAAATCGAACTAGAGATTATTCCAGGGGTAACCTCAGTTACTGCAGCCGCAGCCTCATCAAAACTACCTTTAGCTGAGAAAGATGAAGTTGTCACAATCATTCCTACAAACCTTGACTCGGCCCACTTAGAAGATGCCGCCAGACATGCAGATAACCTGGTCTTTATGAAATGTGCGTTTCACATAAAAGAACTCATACCCACCCTGCTCAAATCAGGTTTCACAAAAAACTCGACTGTTGCATTGGTTAAGCGATGCACACTATCTGAAGAGAAGGTGATTGTGGGTAAACTAGACGAGGTTAGTAACTGGGATGTAAAAGAAGATTATTTCTCAGTCGCTATCGTTAAAAAAAATCCAGTGCCTATTCACTGGAAACAAAACAACGGACATAAGGGATGTTGTTGTAAACATGAATAAAGTTGTGTTTATCGGCGCCGGATCAGGCGACCCCGAACTTATAACCCTAAAAGGCAAAAAATGGCTCGAACAAGCAGATATAGTTCTCTACACAGGCAGTCTGCTAAATCCAGAATATCTCAAATACTGCAAACCAAACGTTGCACTCTACGACAGTGCCAAGATGGGCCTGCCCGAAATGCTCCAAGTTATGGTTAACGGCGTTAGAGCAGACAAACTGGTGGTTCGGCTCCACGATGGAGATCCCAGCTTTTATGGTGCAATTCAAGAAGTCATGACAGCTCTAGACAGCGAGGGTATTGAATACTTCCGCATCCCCGGCATCAGCTGTCTGCTAGGCGGTGCAGCCGCACTAAACAGAGAATTAACACTGCCAAACATTAGCCAAACTGTTATAATCACCCGTCCCAAAGGACGCACCCCAGTACCCGAAGCCGAGAGCATACAAAAACTCGCAACACACCAAGCCACCATGGTCATCTTTTTAGGCACCCCCCACATCGCCCGCGTCGTTGAGGACCTCCAAATAGGAGGCTACCCCAAAGACACACCCTGCCAAGTCGTCTACAAAGCAACCTGGCCAGAGCAAAAAATCGTCAAAGGCACCCTCAATGACATCGTAGAGGAAGTCAAAGCCCAAAACATAACCGAAACCGCACTCATCTTTGTCGGTAAAGTCCTAGACCCACAGGCCTATGACTTCTCTAAACTCTACGACCCCACATTCACCACGGGGTTCCGTAAGGGCGAGGAGTAAATGACAAAACAAGGCATAACAATTGTTGCCATAACCCACCGCGGCGTTGGAACTGCACTAAAAATCCAAAAAGCACTCGATATCTGCGGGTTAAGTGCCATTGTTTGTGCCCCAAAAAAATACAGCCAACCCGGCGTCACAGCCATAGAAACAAACCTTGCCGATTTTATAAAAGAAAATTATAACAAAACAAAGGCTCTAGTGGCAGTCATGGCAACCGGCATAATCATCCGCGCCGTTGCACCACTTCTTGAGAGCAAACTCACCGATCCACCTGTTATAGGCGTAGATGCCACAGGCAAATTTGTCATAAGCCTCCTCTCAGGACATCTAGGCGGCGCAAACGACCTAACCCGAACCATAGCCGCAGGCATCAACGCCACTCCCGTCATAACCACAGCCTCCGATGCATTAGGTAAACAGAGCGCAGATGAACTCGCCCGAACCATGCATCTAACAATACAAAACCCAGACAGCCTCGTTGCCGTGAACTCAGCGATAGTAAACGATGGAAATCTTGCCGCAATATTGGTAGATGATATCAAAATGCCCCTAGAAGCCCTGAGTGATTTTGATATAAAAAAGGTCCAAACCAGCACCCAAGCCATAGAAATTATAGATACCCACTACGATGCAGGCATCATAATCACCCAAAACCCCCTCGCAACCATCAAATCCAAAAAACCCCTCACCATCCTAAACGCCAAACGCATCATAGTCGGCTTGGGCGCACGCAAAGACACACCAGCAAAAGACATAGTGACAACCGTAGAAAAAGCACTAGCACAGATTCATGTACCACTACAAAGAGTGACCGCTTTTGCAACGGTTGATATAAAACGCAACTCTCAGCCCATGCTAGATGCAGTGGAGGCACTGGGAGCACCGCTTGAGTTTTTAAGTGTCGATGCACTTCGTTCAGTGACATATGCTGATCTGTCACCAGATTCAGCGATGGTTCAACAAAAAATTGGTGTTGGAGGAGTATGCGAACGAGCAGCACTACTGATAGCGGGAAACAATTCAAAACTGATTCTCAAGAAAACCAAACTAAACGGGACAACAGTGGCAGTAGCCGAGGCAGAGTAAGTGTAGTCGGCATCGGACCCGGCAACCCCGAACATCTCACACCCAAAGCCAGAACAGAAATCGAAACTGCCGATGTCGTTGTTGGTTATGGAACATATATCAAACTTGTCGAAAACGTTACCAAAAAAGATGCTGAAGTTATCTCAGGCACTATGGGCAGAGAAGTGGAACGAGCCAAAATTGCAGTTGATAGAGCCAAAGCAGGCAAACAAGTTGTTATGGTATCTAGCGGTGATCCAGGTGTATATGGAATGGCAGGCGTTGTGCTAGAGGTAGCCGCCAAAGACCCAAACCCAGTGCCGGTAGAAGTTGTGCCAGGTGTAACAGCAGCAACATCTGCATCAGCCATTTTAGGCGCACCGTTAGTAAGTGACTTTGCAGTTATCAGTCTAAGTGATCTGCTAACACCGTGGGAAAAAATCGAGCACCGACTAGAAGCAGTCTCACTAGCGGATATGTCCATTGTACTCTATAACCCACAAAGCCAAGGACGCATCGAACCACTAACAAAAGCCTATGAGATTATGCTCAAACACATTAACCCCAAAACGCCTGTAGGTATCGTGCGACAAGCAGGACGCGAAGGACAAACCAGCACCATCACAACACTCAAAGACATGCTCAACTGCAACATCGACATGGTCACAACCATAGTTATCGGCAACTCCGCCACCAAAGTCATCAACGGAAAAATGATCACAGCAAGAGGCTATGACCTCTAAGCTGACTACTATTTTTTACAGTTTAGTGAGAAGCGTAGCAACGCAATCACCAACACAAACCTACCCTCAGTGCACTCCAAAAGTTTGGGATATAGGATTAACGGCTAAAGACATGTCTTTTACGCAAGTATAGCAAAGTAATTGACAACAGTGTTGTAATAGCAACAAACAGTACCACTACAGCAACGCCTATCCAAGCTAAGCCGAACATTACTGAGTCATCAGAAGCAGACGGGGTTGGTGTTGGTGAGGTGGTTTGTGATGGCAAAGCGCTTGATAAATCAGAACGATCCAATGAATTATTTGATGATAATGTTGTTTGGACAGGAGATGATGATGTAAGCATAGAAGTTGACGAGTCAACAGTTGTTATTTGTGTGTTATTTGGGCCACTTTCAATGTCATCAGCATATGAATTATTCGAAACCTGATTCTTACAGTTACAAGACGCTTTTGGCACACAACAACATAAATGGCGATCACAACAAGCTTTACAGGAGTTTTTAGTACAACAGCAATCACACTTACAGCAACAAGCTTTACAGGAGTTTTTAGTACAACAGCAATCACACTTACAGCAACAAGCTTTACAGGAGTTTTTAGTACAACAGCAATCACACTTACAGCAACAAGGTGCTTTTGGCACACAACAACAATGTTGCGGTGTCTTCTCTGTATTGGCATAAACTATAGTCACATGACTACCCGATTCTAAATCAATAGTCACCGTACCAGACGCCAAATCCACCGAATAACTACCACTGGGAGCATCCACAATAATATTAGAAATATCCCAA
>Ga0123354_10007010_pt1 | contig 16858 bp, 10 predicted proteins | sample TergutLab28metaG_2_FD_97872 | JGI IMG/M metagenome (GOLD analysis project Ga0123354, IMG submission 97872) | Labiotermes labralis P4 segment gut microbial communities from Petit-Saut dam, French Guiana - Lab288 P4 | ecosystem: Host-associated > Arthropoda: Insects > Digestive system > Gut ...
CGGCCGCCTGCGATGTTAGCCACTACTGACAATGTCATAGAGTAGAGTCCTTGAAATCTGAGGAAAGTGCAGGGACAGATCAGAAATTGTGAAACGTCTGTCGTCACGCACTCTTTCGTTGACTTTACCCATCAAATCATCATTCGCCAAAGATGGACGCCCACTTCGCGCCATATCGTGCACGTTCTGTCGTCCTTCATTGAATATCCGAACCAATTTCCTAACCATGCCATCACTCGTCACATTGTCACCATACACTTGACAGATCTGGTGATGAATCTCACTTGGTAGCACATTCCTATCGTTCAAAAAACGAATTACAGACCGTATTACACAGTCGGCGGCCCATTCAATTGCCTTAAACATGTTTAACGGACAGGAACAAATATAAATATAACAAGAATTTCACGAAATGGCCTCTGTGGCTTCTCAATTGATAGAGGAAGTCACTGCACATGCGCAAAGTGACAGTCTCGAGGATGTGCGAGAGATATGTGCAGACGGTACTTACTTTCCGAATAACCTACGTACAAGAATACTTAAACCTTTGGGGTGTAAACAAATTCTACCAACCCTGTAAGTACAACTGTCTTCCTGAAGATGAACTCTCGGTTCGAAACATGTAGAAGGCGTCATGAAAATTAAAATATTAATTTTAAAAGGTGCAGTTTGTTATTTTATATTGTACAAAGATAACTTAGTAGTTTATATCAATGACACTGGAAATCTGAAGTCGCCGGCCACGGTTGAAATGTGTAGCCTATTAAAATTAATTAAAACACTATTATAACAATTAAAAGATAAATAAAAAATTGTTTTTGATTGTAGAAAAGTAAATTTTTGATCATACAAAACATTTTTTTTCAGAACTATCTAAGATTGCTTGCTCATAAGTACAATTAAGATCATGGGGGATGAACAAATTATGTGATTAATAATTATCTTGTTTAAAGATTTTTTGCTGTTCTTGAGTGAAGCCACACAAAAAAGTGTTAACGTATTTAGCCATGTAAGTATGATTTGGTGCAAAATCAAATGTTTAAATGTTTTTCTTTCCTGGAAACAAGAACACAATACAAGAATGAAATTAACAGAGAATTAAATGCAATACGGTAAAGTGGATTCCATTAAATTATTATTTTTTTTTTTGACTAAGGCTGGTCTTCTTTCTACCACCTTTGGAATCTTGGATTTTTATGTTAGAAACAGCTATTGGTTGGTTTGTACTGGAATTAAGTCGACAGGTTTTTAGTTTATAAACAAGCATTACAATTATTCTTTCAAAATTATAATTAATGCCCTGAGGTATTGGAAATCATGTAGCTAATTTCATGTTTTCTCAATTGTAAATATTATGTACCCCCGTACGTACGATGTTTTGGACAGTGTGTTGTGTACATATTCTGTAATAGAGGAGTAGATACGCATTATGTATGTATAAAACCATGTAATATATTCTTTTATATGCATATGCGTGTAACGTTGTACAAATTACTCTTACCTTAGTTCGGTTAGGGCAATAAAAATGTGACACAGGAAATTAGAAAACAGTTACTTTTCAAGAGGTGCATTCTGTTTAGGGTTATGAAGCAGTTCTAGTTATAAAGGGTTAAAATTTTAATAACAGTATCCTTGGCGGATTTAGAAGATTACCTCTAGAATGGAATATGCTTTGGCTTAATCCTATAACATACATGCAACGTGTACGTAGGAGAGAGAGTCCTAAATTAATGGAAATGCACAAAACGAGATTTAAAAATGACACAGCTTAAAAAATGTAGTTTCCTCTCTCCCTCACTCACTGGATATTGATGAGAAATTTTATTACAGCTTTTTCGTTAATTCGCCTTTTAGTATATTTTTTTTAACACAGCTCTCTTTTTCTCTTACACACGTGAGAGTACTGACTCACACCAAAATATGAGCGCGACTACTGGTGGTTATAAAAACAACCAATAGCACAGAACTAATCAAATTCAAATATTGGATAGCTTAATTATTTTCAACGTAATTCTGCGAGTGTGTTGGTGCGGTAAAAAAAAGTCTCTTCCATTATAGGGAATGCTACGTCTCTTGCACAACGGTTACCGAAACAGTATCCGTCCGTGTATATGTATGTATGTATACCCTACATATTATACTGACAGTATGACGACATCCTCAAATTCAAATTATTTTAAAATTAATCGATTTCTCATTACTGCTCGGAGGGAATATAGGAAGTATGTGACGACACGAACCCATAGAGTGAGGGATTGAAAACATATTATACGAAATATTGGTCGGCTTGCCGTGTTTTTACCTTGTGTCTGTCAACCACTCCATCTACTCTGTATTTAAATATAATTCTTTTGCTATAACACAGAGTGAAACAGTCAGAAGCAATCAACTTTGCAGTGAATATCCGTAAAATAATTTGAAGTTTCCTATTAATTATATTACTCTTTATCCTTTTAAATACAGAGATAAGCACGGGTTAACGTTGCAAGTCATAATCCGATCCGATAATTATTGTCTTTCTTTTTTATATTAATATCTAAATAAATCATCAAATCTATTGTTTTTCTTGCGATGTTTTGGGAAACACAAACAGCATATTGAGTATTGGAGATGACATTTATATCTGTTATTTATTCTGCGTGTTTTCTCATTATTGACTCCGGCGATTCTTGCTCTGCAGAGAAGAAAATCTACTGAAGAAATTCTTTTCTTTTTTTTTAAATCAGACCACAACCTTGTATGTTTCTTGCCCTCTTTCTAAGAAGGTTACTGGAATTGAGAGATTGTAGGTTCTGACAGCGATGTTGTTGAAGATTTAAGTCGTACATTATTTAAGTTGGACTGCTTGGCCTGGCATATGAAGGCAAAACAATCCGCCGAAACGTCGGTAAATATTTACCTTTCGAAATGTCGTAACATCTCAGAAGATTTAAATCTCCAGTGCTAATCTTAGAATATAGGAAGACGAATGGTTCTCAAAATTTACTCATAGGTCTAATTGTTTAATAATATTTTAAATAGACACTTACCCCCCGGGAAATATATGCAACATTTAATGTCTGCGTTAGACCATGTTTGATTCATATACAGCCAACGAAATACACATAATTTGTAAACTTAACACCCACTTATTTCCCCTCCAATGTATTTCGACCTTTTATAAAATCATATTCAGGGAGACAATTTGTGGAACGTTGATATCAGGTGCCAAGTTGTATCTCAGGCAGGTACATATTGATATAAAATATTATTTATTTATATTTATTCTTAATGTTTTTGTCACTTTTATTCCTCTCTCTACTTATTCGTATAGCGGACTAACATACATTATCTTCATCTCAGTATTTAACCAACTTGATACACAAAATGTGTTTCACAATAAGTTTTATTTCATGTCTCTACATGTTTCGAGCACATGTGCTCGAAACATGTAGAGACATGAAATAAAACTTATTGTGAAACACATTTTGTGCATCAAGTTGGTTAAATACTGAGATAAGGATATTGAGATGCAGGTCAACAAAACGTCGAAATACTTTATCTGCTTTTAATTCGAAGGCAAGAAGGTGTAGTATAGGTATTATGAGGTTTGTATATACTCGGGAGTTACATACAGGAATTTTATAACTGATTAATTTTGCAAATTAAAAATATATGTAGTACATATACAAATTGTAATATCTGTAATTTAAATATTTTACAACATTATTTTCTTCTAATTGACAGACACAAAGTATTGTGTAATAACTTAATACGATGCTTTCTCGAACAAGCAATCCAACTTAAGAGGCAAATCTCTCTGCAGGATCTGTGATATAACACAGCAAGTGAACTGTATGAGCAGAGTGTGAATGATGCAGATGCGAAGGGCTGATCACTCCTCCAGCGGATTTTTACGGAGTGTGGTGTTTATAACCGTGTGTGTTCGTGAAACCTCGAAAATGAGGAGGTCCTGGCCAAAAGGGGTCTCTCACTCCATGAAAAAAATTATGAGCCTAGTAAGAGTGCTGCAGATGTATGAATTTTGGTCATATGCACGTAATATCCATGACAAATAAACATAATTATTTTTATGTACAAATTTAAAAGGAGGACAGAAAGTTTGATTCGAGATTTTATGTTTTTAGGTGCGTTCAGCAAAATTGCGAAATGTGATTATTACCTTTGTCATATCCGTCCGTCCATCTGTCCGTTCACATGAAACAACTTTCTTGAATCTTATATTTATTGGACCATGCATCGTTGTGATAGTTGAAGAATAAGAGACCAACTTGTTGTCATTAGTTATTAAGTTTTATTTCACTTCTTCTATGCTCAACATGTTTCGGACATTAATACATCCATCATCAGGAGCCTGCGACTTTTGTATTGTATCACCACATTGGTCGTGTGTTCTTGTCTCGATGTGTGTTGGAGTTTCAGTGTGGCTGGGTTGGGGTGGTAACCGTGTAGCAGGCCACACTGAAACTCCAACACACATCGAGACAAGAACACACGACCAATGTGGTGATACAATAGAAAAGTCGCAGGCTTCTGATGATGGATGTATTAATGTCTGAAATATGTTGAGCATAGAAGAAGTGAAATAAAACTTAATAACTAGTGACATCAAGCTGGTCTCTTATTCTTCAACTTTCTTGAAATTTTTTTTGAGGATTTTTCAAAACCTGTTGAGAAAATTCAAGTTTCATTAAAATCGGACAAGAATAATGGGTATTTTACATGAAGACCAATATACATTTATGATATCTCCATAAATTCTTCTTAAAATGAGAAATGTTTAAGACAAAAGTTGCAGAGAATATCCAAACACTCATTTTATATTCAATAACTTTTTGTTTCGAAAATCGTGCCTTTTTTAAATAATGTGGAAAAATATCGTAGAGAGGAGCAGGTCACAGATGAAAATATGGCGCATGTCCAATGCATGCTGGAAACCTAATGCTAAAAATGTAAACACAGGCTGTGTAATAATCATTACTTTTCCACTGCCACAATGGATGTACGAAAGCGCCTCAATGTCAATTCTTACGTACATTGCCTCTCTTGTTACTATCCATACATTTTTCGGACTTGGAATTAAAGAAAGATGATTGTATTATTCAGCGATGTGAAACGTCAAAGATTGGATGCAAGTACGAATATCACGATTAATCAGTTTGCATTGATGTACATTTATATATCGGTACCTGTAGCGTATTTAACTATTTTAAACCAACTGGTTATAAATACTGGCACTTGGTATCTACATTTTGTAAACAGGTCTCCCTTCGATAACCTTACAAAACGTCAAAATATACTGATGAAGTAATAAACGGTTCGTATTCGTACAACATAAATTTACGTGGTTCCTTCTGTGATTTATTTATTTATTTGACGGGTGCAAGATTAACAAGGTAAAACTACAATATCGTAACAATATATAATCAAATACAGTTTCGTTCATATGTAAGCCGCTATAAGTACACAAACTTTCTTATAATGCAAGCATATTAGGGTCTCAAACACCAGCTGCAGGTTCGAATGCTATTTAGGTCGTAGACGTTTGACTGTCTTCCTCTGTATTAAATCATTAAGCGACGACCTAAGTTAGAAGGTGAGGCAAATTACAAAATATAAAACTTTTGCCTTTATGGGATATGTGCGAAAATAATACGGTACATTATGAAGAAAAACGTTATGTGCTATTGTGTGAATATAATGGTTTCTCACGTTACTGCCTAAACGTAAAGAAAAGTACATCAAGTCACGTATTCATTTTGTAGTCTTTTGAAATTTGACACGGTTTAATGCTGAAGGCTAGTAACTACACTTTTTTTGTGGGAATTTTAGTGTCAGCCTAGAATATCGCAGGGTATCAGAAAATGGAAGAAAATAATCTGGAAATCTGCGCTGTCTGAACCTCGAATTTCGACGAACACTCTATCTGATCGTGAATAAGAATGCGTGCCTTCGAATGCCATGCCATGCCATTACATGACAATGGGCAGTTCTCGCACATATTATTGTATTTCGGACCATGACACTGTGCAGTGTTGTAAACGATTACAAAGCGTAATTTCGGTCTTCCGCCACGACGCGGATGAGAATTGCGCTTTTCTGGGTTATTACGCAGCAAGTAGTGTATTTTCTTGCCGGCGTTTCGGGACAACCGATCGGTCCCGAAACATCTGTAAGAAATTATCACTGCTTGTTGCGTAATAACCTAGAAGAGCACAGTTCTCAAATGATTACTAAGTTTTCGGCGAAACATATTGCTTCCTTCCCCAAAGTATTGCACTTCAAAGTTCCATATTCCTCATAACCTTGACAACAACGCCCACACTGTGCGGTAGGTTTTTTTGAGGCGACTAGAATATGAATATTTACCTCAGCCCAAAATTGAACATTTAAACACAGGTTTCATAATTTCGAGTGTCATTAGACCCGTGGACATGCTGTCTTTTGTAAACAGCCTACGCACCGTTATGCTCGAACATTCTGACCCGGCGAATTGTGGCTATGGAAATGAAAGTTTTAAAAAATAAAGTGTAAAATTTTTGTTTGAGGAAAGATTATACTGGGGCATCATAACTGTTTGATTTGGGAGATACGTGCGAAAATAAGGCTTCTATAGGTTTATTTACAACAAATATCTTGGAGGCTGCTGCAGCGTAAGGCGAATTCTTTCACCGTACATGAAACAAACTTTTGTCCCTTCTATAGACTCGAATACTGCCCGAATACTATCAAACTTATGTACACTCTTAGCACACATTTACACATCAGAGTTATAGAACAAAACCGTTGAATATTAACGTAAAAAGTTTACAAAATATTAAATTGGAGTTTATTTATTTTGATATTTCGTATTTTACCATGTTTAACACCAACCATATATTGCATATATGTTATGATTTCCTTAAGCTATCAGCTTAACACCATGCTTTGTCATATCGCCTCTTTCAATAAACCAACCATCTCTTATGGTGTCCTAATTATTTACTGTAAATTTTCAAGAGGGTTTTCAATGGTGTATAATGTAACATGTTTGTAAATAACTATCTTTCCACTTACTACAACCATATCTCCCATAACATTTACTTCGTTACTTATTTATCAATATTAATAACACTGCTTACAATATTGAAGTAATGATATATTATCTTCACATTCCTACTCAGCAGTTTCGCGTTTTGTGTTTGTTTAAGTACATTTAATTTTTCATGAATGAGACCCGGCAATTAAGGCTCTGACGAACATATTTGGAGAGAGCCGGGTTTAACTTGCCGACACTAGGATCGAGATAGCGCCATACCGAAAACATTTCCAGCAAACGGCCATCTGTTTACACAGTACTGTGAACCGTTTGGTTGTGCCATTCCACACCTAAGTAAGAGCTCCTTCATCTATTTTAATTAACAAAGCAGTGAAATTGTTGCATAATTACAGGAAAATAATGTCGTTCAAAGAACCTCTTAGGGTTTGATTCTGCAACATGAACATAGGGGATTTTAAGCATAAAATATTTCAAGAGTCTTATATTACTATAATGTGATACAGCGTTAATTAAAGAGAATTTTATGTGCATTATTTGCTCATTGTTTGAGATTACGTAATTGTGTGTGTGTGTTTATGTATGTACGTATGTATGTATGCATGTGTGTATGTATATATGTATTTATGTACGTATGTATATATAAATGTACATACGTACGTATGTATGTATGAATGTACGTACGTATGTATGTATGAATGTATGTACGTATGTATGTATGAATGTACGTACGTATGTATGTATGAATGTACGTACGTATGTATGTATGAATGTACTTATGTATGTATGTACGTACTTACGTATGTATGTGTGTGTGTGTGTGTGTGTGTATGAAACTGAAAATGGTTTCTTTTATTCCAGTGTGTATTCAGAGCTGAATCGATGGTTTTCTATCTGTAACGGTGTGTCTGCAATAGACACTTGTTACCCATTTTTCATAAAATCTTAGACTAAAAAATTATGTGTCCCGTGTTATCAAAACCTGCTTCTAGGTCTCTCTCTTCGAAGGAGGAATATTTTTACTTTCGAATTCAGTCCGTGTGTTTGTCTTTCTTTATAAACCCCTACATAATCAAATACTGCATCTATCATCAAATTAGTCTCGGTGTCAAGAGTGCATCGTTAAACGCTACTGTGATGTTATATAGAGTAGCAATTGTAATGACGTTTTTATACGAGAGTCCTTATACGAACTTCCTGCTATGGCATCTACCTGCGAAGATTAACTAAGTCAATCAAAACAATAATTACTGTATAGGACAACAAGATAATGTGGGCCCCGTATGACTGTCGGGACCTCTCGCGCATCAAAGTTGACCCCTTTGTAACAGCTTCTGTAGTTGCATTAACTTTTTGATTTATTGACATGATATGGTAATGGAAGTGAGTTGAGGCTTCATACAGTAGCGTGGCCTCATCCAGTCTCCAACTGTAGTCTGGTCTGCCATGTTTTTTTAATTAATACTCCTTCTAGAGTTTTTTTTAGTAGAATAACGTACGTCATCTGACTTTGAAGCTTTGACACGATACAGCACTTTTACCGGGAGCTAGCTGACATCATGGCTAAATTCTGCACTTTGCCTGAAATTGCACGTCATTTTGAGCCCTTCACTACGACAGGCTTCCAAAATAAATCCAGTTCCATGTGTTAAACTCTGTCGGATATCAATGAAAATATTCATATAATACCCCAGTCAGTGTGCCGAGCGTAACTATATCCAGGGGTGGACGAAGCGGGCCGTGATAACAGGATACGTAACATTAGTTTTGTCTCCGAAGTATGTCCCAGATCCCACTGATTCACCTTACGCAAAACCGGACTACTAGTTTATGATAAAATTTTCATCCAGTAAGTGGAGCACTGAACAGAATTGAAGTCGAATTCTAACGCATTCTACAAACTTTGGTTTCGTGACTGGAAAGAAAATACTGGTATTCAGAACAAAATAAATAAACATAAATTGACAGATGTCAAAATTTCATTTTATCGGGAATTTGGAATTTGTAAACTCTCATTTATACTAATAAAATACCCTCCCTACCCAGTTAAAGCATCAAGTCGCAATTACAAAGTCTTACTGTTAGATATAGTCGATTCTTGTAATTTGTGCAAGGAAAAAAAGAAATGATTCCTTGAGGGTTGTTTGACCGTACATCTTCCTCATGAAATAATGTAGAATGCCAACTTGATGCAACAAGGTAATTTTATTGATATATTCTTAGCTCGACATGTTTCGCGTATATACGACCATCGTGCGGCACCATCCGCACCATACTGACGACCCAAGCAGCGGCTGTCAAGAACACCACCCATCCAAAAACTCGGTGCAGAAAACCCTATGCTGTAACTCAGAATTTAATGTTCCTGATGATGGTCGCATATACCCGAAACATGTCGAGCTAAGAATATATGAATAAAATTACCTTGTTGCATCAAGTTGGCATTCCACATTATTTCAAATCATTCCTTATTTTCAAGATACGTAGTTTTCAGTGAGACACAATTACAATTTACACTTATTCTCGGAGCAATAGAACAGCTTTCTTTCTGATAAGAAATGCAGATGTACTCAGTCTAAACACAACTTTATTTTACAGATGAAACCAGCTACATGTTTCTGCTAATGTTGGTAGCCATCGTATTAGGCTTATAAAATTTTTATGAACTTCATGAAGTATTATTCCTGTTTTATGTGACGTGTATATTACACAACACTTCCTTTGGCAGGTTCGAGATTTCTTACCACCAATCTAGCCCCAAACATTTCCTTTTTGTATATTGTGATCGGCCTGATAATGGCTAAAGTCTTCAGCCGCAACATGTAGCTGCTTTAATCTGTAAAACAAAATTTATTTAATCTGATTGTATTTGAATTTCTGGTTATATTGTAAACACAACGGGGATGAACCACATTCAGGGTAACACTTTCATGTATTGGCTCATATCCACAAACCGAATATTCCAGAAAATATCTAGTGCCTTCAGTTGTCTTAAATATGTTACCCAAAAATTGGTCTTTAATGTGCTGATAAGAATTTTGCTATGAAATCTCTTCATGTATGAGTATATATCAAAATATCTCAATACTTTCAATTATATTTTAGGTAGGGACAATTATACTCGTGTACAATAACCCTTTAGAGGAAAGAAATAGCAAGTTCATCCTTCTGTTTCCAACTTACCAAATTGAAACACGTAGCTAGCTCTATACTATCTCAGAGGGCAAACTAAATTGAGACTAGCTCATTATGGGGAAAGGCACATCATTTGTTTAAAAGGCTTTTCTCTCTTATGCACAGGGGAGGTTTCGTTATATAGGGATGGGAACGAGGGTTGAGGAAGGGGGTAGATATTGATTTGTTTAGCTGTTACTCTGTAGGACTGAAACCTGGTTGGTGTTAGAGGGTTGTTCTGAACAGAAACAGATAATTCAAACGCCAGAGAATCGTCGCTGAAAGATTTAACCTAACGAGGTATGGATTCTGCGCAAAGATGAGAAGTCGGAGAGGAAAATAACACAATTCTACGCAAGGTAACCTTCGTCTTTAATTGTGTTATAATTACTATTTATAATAAAAAAAACAGTCACACTTGTGTACCGGTGTTTCCCTGGAATTCTGAAGTTATCATTCGTTACGTGGCTGACATTTTCATTATAAATACTCGTAGATATCCGGCAACTTGAGTGAAGCTAGAACCGCTCAAATTTGGTACTTGTCCCTCGCCATTTTTTTTAAATAGAGAAGTTTAACAAAGTGTTTCAAAAACTGTACCAACTTCCGCTTTCAGATAAATCGTGGAGAGTCGCCTACTCACTTGTGTCGTTTAGAAATGTGACTAAAAGCAGAACAACGGACAAAGTCGAAAATATGAGGTGGTTTAAATGTGTCACTGCATCATTATAGACCTATAGACTTGAGAAACAGTTACAGTAAAACATTTTCTGTCGAACCCGGAAATGAAAGCACGCACACGACAGCCTCTTAGGGAAAACAGTTCAAGTTCCACACTTTATTCGTTATTCGTCACGTAACGATTCTGCCTTTATCTCAGGTCATGTAGTGTAGAATGGAAGAAATATTGATAAATATTGGTTGATAGATAATCTGAGGTATTGGCCAGTAACTTACCTGGAGATTCTGACGGGAACTACAAAACAGTCTTTAAGAATTTCGATAAATTGGCCGAGATTCTGATTGGGCTTATCTTGAACAAAAGGCAAAATAACTGACACAGCTGCTCTTTAAGTCTCCTTTGTTCCTTCCAGGCTTGTTCTCAAAATTCGGAAAAGTGTCTATCAACTTCGTCATGTCTGTCCATCTGTCTCTCTCTCTCCTTCCGCTCGGAACGACTCGGCTCCCACTTGACGGATGTTTGTAAAATTTGACGTTTAAAATTTTTTCGAAATTCCATCTCTAAAAATTCAGGCTTTATTAGAATATGACAAGAATAGTGGATACTTTACAGCAAGACGAAAGTACATTTATGACATCTATCTGAATTCTTCTTACAATGAGAAATGTCTCACACTATATTTCTGGAGGATATCAAAACACATTATATGTTCAATGGCGTGATTCCGACAAACATACCAGTTATGAGATAATGTGGAAATACATGGCACAGAAGAACAGTCCATGCTGGTTAATTGGGGCTAAAGACGCACACTCAGAATCGGAAATACTTATTGCTGTTTAACGACAACAATGGCTAAGCTAACGCGCCCCAATTTTTTCGTTTTACGTATACTGTCTGTCTGGTAATTTATTTGTAGTGAGCAAACCAAAGTTTTGGATACCAAGGTACGGTGTAATGAGTAAACCTTGACTTAGAATAAAGAAATAAAGTCGGTGCTAATACTGAGTTTTCTTTTGCCCAGACTACATCAACATCGAAAAGGTAAGAGAAACTACGCATGTGTAAAGTACTGACAGAATTTTTGGAGGTATGTTGGAAGAAAGCATCAGGTTTCTTCTAAATGTGTGCAATTTTTTATCCCTTGACATGATACCGTGCTACACATAGAGGACAAAATACTGAAGAGTGACGATCCTGAAATCTGAAATTTTTCAGTATGAATTCATTATTGTCGTATTAAAGAACAGTGCACATACTGTACTTAAATTGATTTTACAGATTGTGGGGGGGCACAAAATCTGATTACAAATGGGATCACGCGTTATCATCAAATAACTTTTAGGCCTATAATTTATTTTTGAACTCTATTGATTGTTTAATATTCATGAAAAAAATAATATAAATATTCAGAAGAGTGAGGTCTATTGATTAGTAGATACCGAGGATAAATCAACTCTAATAAAATAGACCGCTGCTCTTAATTATTTTTATAGTCTTTGTGTTGTAGTAAGTAGAGAAGAGTATTAGACAATGATTGGCTTCATTTTAGAAGGCTCCACAATATGTAATTTTGGGAGTACTAGTCGTTAGTGTTTTGATGAAATTAATTAATTTATTGCAACACTACAGTGTTATCGGTAGCTGAGGGTCCTGTTGCAGGTATGGAGCCCTTTATAATACAAAGAAAAGGAATTAAATTTTAATATATGAATGCAGTAAATGCAGCCAAGTCATTAATCAAAATACTCTCAATTAAATGTTCCTTTTTGTACAGTCAATTCACTAAATTCCTGTTCAGTTCTTTAGGGAATTTCACTTTTATCATCTTCCCAAATTAAAACAACAATAAACGAACATGACTTTGAAGGCGGGCTATGGCTGCATTATTAATTTGACACTAACATGCAAGTTCAACATATTGAACTTTGCGAACAAATAGATGTCTGCCCTCGATGCACCTTACTGTACCTCACAACTGCACCACTCTAATTAACAGCCGCCCACATAAACCTAGTAGCAAAATTAAACATACCACATGATCTAGCATTCTCTTGCAAACGGAAAAAAAAGTGTCATCTCCTAGATATGGGCTTGCAAACAGAAACAAACTTATTATAGATGCTCGTAGTCATGCACTGACAAAGCGAAACAAATATTCCATGTGACTTTCTGCACATGAGCCAAACAAATATTCCATATTTGTTTCTGTACATGCGCTTACAAAATGAAATAAGCATTCTATACAATCTTCTACACAAACATTATACTCTGTATGCTTGTACTTACATACTTAAAACTAACAAATACTTCTTATGCTGTTCTACACATGCACTTACAAAGAGATACAAACATTTAACGAAATAGTCTGCTTATATTTGCTGGCAAACGAAAATGATTCTGTATGAATTTCTACACATGCGCTGAAAACAAAAATTTACCTTATGGGGCGAATAACATTAGCGTCACGCAAACTTATCGAGCCTCATACATTGTAAGACAAGATAGCGATAATTAACTCTTCATGCGATTGAAGAATTCCAGCAGCTTATCCGTGTCCAAGGGCTCAAAGAGTTCCGTTCCGGATGCCGCAGAACTTGATGCCAATTTACCTCGCAGGGATATCAATAGTTCTGCATACTGGCCACATGAGATTCATGCGCGGTGCGATCTGAATCGTTAAATACAATTCAGGTTACTTTTCGTCTTCACAAAGTTAACAGGTCCTTGTGAAGAGCCCGAATAGCCTAGTCAGTATAATAACTGCTCTAAGACCTGAAAGATCTGGGGTACATATTCCGACAGTGCCAAAAAAACTTTCTTCTCCGCAACGTACAGTTCTCTTCTAAGGCCTGCCTGTTCTCTGATTGAGTGAATGCCGGCAGTTTTTTTTTTCACGGATAGTAAAGCAGCCAGGGCTTGAAGTTGTTCTTTCACACCCATCTAGTGCCGAGGTCAGAAATGGCTGGAGCAATGACTCCTCTCCTGTATGCCTTCATGGAGTGTACAAGGACATATTCACTTTGTTTACCATTACAGGTCCAATAAACCTATTCATAACAAAGTCTAAGTAAGCATATTGTAACTTGGATGTGAAGTTGACGGTATGGTGAAAGAAATTAGCATTTTACTTCCTTTCTTATTGCTTTCGCGAGGCGCTTTTCGAGGAGAGAGGCAATATTTCTAATCAGTGAAGTAATAAGAGTCGCCATTAAACTGAGATGTAGGTCTATACATTATTTTACAATTATTTCATACAGTATAAAAATAATTATATTCTTTCTCGAATACTCTAGGCATATATTTGTAGGGCATCGTAAAACAGACGCCCGTCCTTTTGTTTTTACTTGCTTTCGAAATCACGACTCATGATCTTGTGTTCACCCAGCGTCATAAACTTATAACACCAAGTAGGTAAACGGGCACGATTAAGACAAGATTAATGTGTCATATAACGAATTCTTTCACACGGCATTATCTGTTTCTTCTCATGTCGTTCCGGTTAATGGGCAGTCGCTGCCTCATACCGTAAAATTAATCGACTTTTTTTTGTTTCTTTATTTCGCAAGAGTTTAATTTGTAAATCGATCTAATTATGACGCTGCAAGAACAAATAATAGAAAACTGCCAGCAGTTTTGAAATTTGAGAAATAATAACACTCGTCTTATTTCAGCGCAATGCGATTGAACAAAATTCTCTCCACGAACTTTAGCGCAGGCATGGAGATTGGCCTGGCTTTATACATATATATATATATATATATATATAATGTAGTCGACTGGCAGGGAAGAGTTTAAAAAGTTATGGTTTAAGATGGAGTAGATTAATTTTCATAGCATATTAAAAATGTACAAACGCTAAATGTGATTTTCTATACAAATTTATTCAACGTTAATAATGTATATAAGAATTAGGAAGGGATGTGGACTGAATTACGTTTGGCTGACAAGTAATGCGACAAAATGCATATATCGGGTGTAATATATATGCCTCTGGGACTATAAATAAGAAATGTGTTTTTTCAACAATGGGAATTTCACAATATTTTTACTGACTCAGCTTAAAAATATCCAGTTACTATATCCGAGTTTTTGTTAGGATCAGTCTTGCTCAACGTAATTATAAACATCAGGCCTGCCTCAACTGTTTAATTTGGTGTATTATCTGGAGGAAATAATATAATTATATTAGTGGGTTATTAGTTTAAAGTGCAGAAGTCTACTAGTGTAGGTTTGGACACCCCTTGTACACCGAGACTGAGATTTTGCAACTTCAAGGTCTATATCAGAGCATCGTTTTGTGATGTTGTGCAGCTCTTTGCCACACTTAACTGTTACAGCGTAACAGGTGCAAGTGACAAATGTAGTTGCTGGGAGTAGATGAAAAGAATCAGGTAAAATACAAGTTGGAATCCTTCAACATACAGAGAAGCACATTTTTTTTTTTGGTTGGAGGGAACGAAGAATGCGAGGTGCATATATTTTTGTTAACAATATCTTTGTTTCCTCAATGAGTACTCGATATACTTGTACATATGTAATGTCTTCTGTCATAAACAATGGGAGTTCTTGTTTAGAAATATAAATTGGAAACAATTTGTTTTTTTAATTTATTACTTCTTCAGACTCCCTTTTGTCCTGTCGCAGATCTAATTGGGCTGGACGTGAAAACAATGTGATGATTAAAAGCAAACATAAATAAAAATGCCTATCGTAAAATTAAACAACTATTCTTATAATTGGACGAAGATAATATGCAAAAAATTGTTTACAATTGGGAGAACTGCGGGTGTAATTAAAACATAGAGAGTAGCAGAATCTGTAGGAGAAATAGCAAATTCGGAACTTGGATTCGGTGTATTTCCTTCGATTTAGTGACTCCCGGACATATAAGCACATGAGCGCCCTCATATTCTGCTCCTACAGTTATTAAATGCAGCTTGAAGGAAACAGGTTTTAAGTATACGCTCTTACACTTCATGAAAATTTTAATTTACTAAATTTGTTCCATTGTTTATTTAGGTTATGTCATCTGTGGAGTTTATGTGGGATGCAGAGTGAAGAATGATAAAGAATGAAGTGTCGAGACAAAGTAGGAAGAATGAGGAATATAAATTTTGAAGTAATATTTCGGGATTCTTTTTTTGTAATTGGAGCTGCTGAATAATATCACGATAAACCTTGCTCTCCCTTGTGGAGTTCCAAATGAAATGTACAGTACACTATCTAAATATTTCTCGGCAACCGGATTCACAAGACTTTCCAATTGATCGGCCGCGTCAGTTAGTTGAAAAACGGACAAATACGGTTAGCCGCAGTTGTGTGGGAAAGTAATCGAAACAAACGTAATGTCAATGGTAGTTGTTCGACAAATTTAACGATTCAAATACACGTAGGAAGGTAAATCCGTGCACTACAAATCAGGATTTTATATTTTTCCTGGAAATTTTTTTGTTATACTTTATTACAGTGAAATCCGTGTTTCAAAACTTCATACAATTTTATAATATGTCACGTTAACAGATATTAGATCCACATATCTTCCCCCGCACTTTGCTTTCAAACACGTGCAACTGTTTTCGTAGAAGGCAGAAGTAAATATTGCTGTCCATTTCAATTTATCAACCAACGAATGCACATTTAATTTCATATAAAACACTTTTAAAACATTTTAAAAACACCCCGACATGTTTCGATCTTGTCAGATCATCATCAGGGAGCTTTGTTTCTTGCTAAAGTTATGTTACAGTATTCACAATTCAATTCGTATTTGCAAACGAGGTGTTGTGGCAGCTGCCTCAAAACCTCGTTTGCAAATACGAATTGAATTGTGAATACTGTAACATAATATTTGAATAAAGGTTGACCAACTAGATGACACTTGCTTTATTATATATTGCTCAACATGTTTCAGACGTTAATACGTCCATCTTCAGGAGCTAGCGAGTACTTGTTGTGTTGTGTAG
>Ga0123354_10007011_pt1 | contig 16856 bp, 15 predicted proteins | sample TergutLab28metaG_2_FD_97872 | JGI IMG/M metagenome (GOLD analysis project Ga0123354, IMG submission 97872) | Labiotermes labralis P4 segment gut microbial communities from Petit-Saut dam, French Guiana - Lab288 P4 | ecosystem: Host-associated > Arthropoda: Insects > Digestive system > Gut ...
ACAATTCCCTAATCAAATTTAAATGGACTTCAAACTAGTCTTGGAATACTACTCTCATGCCAACTACTGACACTTCTGCCTGCCTGTTATTATTATAACCATAATCATCTCTGTACCCACTCACACTGAACACCCTCCCTTCAAAACAAAGAAAAGCATCAGCATGGAATTAACATCCAACTCTTTACAACAACATCAATCAATAATCAAATAAAAAACATCAGAATGTCAGTACTAAATTACACTGCCTAGAAACCAATTTTTAATGATACAGGCTGAAAGCAATGTGCTTCAGAAAGAATGAGTAACAAACATATTATTAAATAAGCTCCAACATTTTCTTGCAGTAAATGATTTGAACAACATTTTAACCTCATACCTTGTGCTCCTAGATGGCAGACCCTATGAACTTTATCAATGAACTACTTGAAAAATTCAAGTTCAAAATTATGTTATTTATTTATTGTTACACTTTATTTACAGACAGTGTCAGTAACTGAAACAATATATGGCTGGATGAGACTGAATGGTGACTCAAAAAGGATTTGGAAGGAATTGTTCATAGCCTACAAGGTCTGACAGTGAAGTAATGAGACAAATTTTTTTCCTTGCTGTACTGGCAATACTGCAGCCCGCCTACACTGACAGCCATTTACCTTGATCCTTCCTCTATCCCGACTTGCAGTGGCATGCCTTTGCAGTGACTCATTGTGGAGTGGGTGCCTGACGTGTCAAGACGTGTTTGCAAACCTCGTCACAAAAATGGAAGCACGGAATATCACTCAGCAGTATGCCATCTTTTTTTGTGTTAAACTCGGTGACAGTGCCACCACAACACATGGAAAACTTCAGCAGGCCTTTGGAGATGATCCACTGTCAACAGCACAAGCCTTTTGCTCTCACAAAATGTTTTCTGAAGGCAGAACCATCATTGAAGATGAGCAGCACAGTGGACAACCATCAAAAACACGGACAAGTGACAACACAGCACGAGTACGAGAACTTGTTTGATCCAATCGAAGATTAACAGTCAAAATGATTGCTGATGAAGTGAACATGAACCAGGAAGCTATTCGTCGGATACTAACTGAAGAATTGGGGATGAGAAAAATTTGTGCCAAGATGGTGCCCAGAAATCTGACACAGCAACAGTGGGATGAGTGGGTGAGCATTTGTGTTGAACTGCTGGAACAAGTGGAAGCCGACCCAGAGCTAATGGAGCGAGTTATCACTGGTGATGAGAGTTGGTTTTTCCAATATGATCCAGAGACACGCCAAAGTTTGGAATGGCGTTCGAAGGGATCACCAAGGCCAAAAAAGCACGCAAGTCAAAAGTGAAACGTATGCTTGTGTGCTTCTTTGATTCCATGGGTTTGGTTCATAAAGAGTGGGTTCCCGCTGGACAGGCAGTCAATCAATATTACTACAAAGACATTCTTGAAAGACTTTGGAAGAGAGTCATATGGGTTCGTCCAAACATTGCCACAAACTGGATCCTTCACCACGACAATGCGCCAGCCCATGCAGTGTTCTCTGTAGCGCAATTTTTTACATCCAAAGGCATTACGGTGATGCCGCATCCTCCTTACTCACCTATCTTGTGCCCTGTGACTTCTTCTTATTTCAAAAAGCAAAATCGGCAATGAAAGGACACCATTTTGAAACAACAGAAGACATCCAGAGGTCTGTAACGCAGGCCTTAAATGACAATCCTCAAGCTGCATTCCAGGAATGCTACAAACAGTGGTAGCACCACTGGAAAACATGTGCGCAGGCACAAGGGATGTACTTTGAAGGTGACCGTATTTTAGTTGATGAATAAATATAATAAAACTCTTTTTTGGAACCAGTCTCATTACTTTACTGTTGGACCTCATATTTCAAGGATCTACCCTGGAATCTGCTTGAAGGGAATAAAGAAAAGTACAAAAACCTTCATAAGAATAGATGGTGTCCCATACAAGAATTGAACTAGACAGACTCAAAAGCTTGTCATAATTGTTACTGATTGACCAAGTTTTCTTGGTTAAAACTCATGTTGGTGTGGACAGACTTATGACAACTTGATGGCAAACATGTGCAAAAGCTCCAGACTAGATACATGCATATATTAAAAACAAGCACTCTCCACCTTAAACACTAAAAACTGTTTCTGCTCTCACCCTTCCCAAGCCAATGCAGCAGATCATCTTGCAATGCACTCAATCTAAACATGAAGTTCTCCTCACTAGTCCACTCCACACAATGACCTGACTCAGAAGAAACTTTGTACATAGACCCATCTGGCCCTTGACGATCCTCCAGCTGATTCTCTGATAGGAATGCCTCGTCTGCGGTGCAATACCACCCAGAGTATTTTCCTGCATATATGTGTCCTCCATCCTTCAACAGATTCTGTTGGAAAAGTATGCATTATAAGATCCATTTACCGCATCATGTCCAGCCGATGTCAATGGATGGCTTTCTTAATTCTTATACAGTTTAGATGAGGAATTCAAATTTTATGTAAACAGGAATGTACTGTACAGTTATAGCCAGAAAATCTGTGCATCAGTGAATGCATCACATTTCCATGACTAGAAGTTCAAAATGAAGAATTCCTGGATTTATTGACTGTAAACTGGCTTGAATTCAAAAGACAAAATTTTCATAACTGGATCTGTTCCCAACTTAAGATGCAAGGGCAGAGAGGCAAACTCAGTCAAAAGTAACTCCCCAACCTTTCAACTGAGAAGAGGAATAAATCCAATTCCTGAAATGTTGTGGTACTTTCTGAATGCAAGAGTATGCGCAAACGCCAGAAATCCTATAATCTCAAGTGAAACACTCCAAACCATGAACCCTCTTATAATAAACACTACATAATGACTCGCACTTTTCGCACGAAGAAATATAAATGAATTTCTAGACACTGTCACCGTGTTTCAGAAATATTATTTAGAGACTGCATCTCTATAAATCAGGAACATAAAAACGGAGCATTTATAAAAAGTTAGTGACAACCTGCTTGTACAGCTCTATGTACAGTACAACACAAATAACATATAGATGGTATACAGCAGGGTTATTCTATGATAACCAAACACAGTTTAACAGAAGGTATTATATCAACCATCATCAGGGATTCTAGTTAAGATCTCGTAAACTTGTTGATCCTAATAACAAAACGGGGGTTTCTCCTGTGTTAACTAACTGCATAAATGAAATGCTTTTGTTTCAAACATGCTTTACATTTTATTTCAAATCACCAAAACATTTATAACCAAGACGGAAACAAGAACACAAAACAGATTCCCATACTGAATTGGGGCTTTCTTTTAGTGTGATACTTGTTGAATTTTGGGGCACCTTGAGTTCTTGATGTTGACCTTTAACCTCAACATAAATAATCATATTGTTGGATTTATTTAAGGTTTCACATTGGGATGACTCAGATGCTGTACTTACCTGAATATGACATAAGAAATTTTTCCTAATTCATCACCTTAAAAATTGGGGTTCATCTTATATAACTCTGCACATTGTTAAACATATTCTTTACAAACTGTTTCATGAAAATTGAGTATTGTGAAGCAGAATCATCCTGTGTGTGTGTGTGTGTAAATATGACAATTCTTAATACTGCATTAAAGAAGGGTTGTAACCATTACAAAATGGAAAATTACAATTTTGTAAAATTACACTGTTTCTTTTTGACAAGCACAAAACTCAGTATAAATTTACAGAAATTTTAAACATATTTGAAAACACAGCTTCTATACATACATAAAACCTGTTAAACAGTTATTTTTACTTAAAAATTTACCCACAACAACTATGATTTTATAATTTGATTTTAATTTTTGCATTCAGTTTTACTTTGAGCATTAGATGTGTGGCTGGGATGCATTGCTAACAATAACATAATTCCTGTATCTATTCCTGGATAAATTATATATGAACAACCAGTGACCAATAAAATTCAGTTTTCCAAGTAAATGCAAACAAAGGGAAATGAACACTGAATAATTTGCTTATGCATAAATAAAGCATGATGAAAATGTAACTAATGAAAGGAATTTGAAGAAGGGAATGGTGAGAAAAGTATCAAGTTTTTCACTTACAAAAATAGAAAGTCATAACTAAAGTGATTATAACATTACATTCATCTCTTGAGTCAATTTTTCATTCAGCTAATAATAATTTATAACATTATGCAAAAAGAAATTAAAATTAAAGTTGTGTGCTTCTCACCCAGAATTTATGAACTTCTGTTTTATGGCGATCTTCAGTTGTCCGTACAAAATCTGTGTAACCAATACCACAAGACTGAAAAAGTGTCCGATACTGTAGTGAGATATAATCACAATACTGTGGCAGAGGGTTTCCAGATTGTAAAGCTGCTTCCTGAATTTTAGTTCCATGTTCATCAGTTCCTGTGCTAAACAATGTCTCTTGACAACCCAACAGCATTTGGAAACGGTGAGCTGCATCAGCAATGACTGCAGTGTACACATGGCCGATGTGTGGAGCTTGCACAAGAACATATAAAAATATAATACACATTCTGCTAAAACACTAATGGGCCTGCCACTGTTCCAGCAAAATGTTTTATTACCCTGTGTAGAGCATAATTCAAACTTCTCAATAATCATGATCCAATTTGTGAAACATAACCTCAACACACAACAAAACAATCATGTCCAACACCTACGATTAGTTTGGGGCGACTAGATTAATTCACATTTCCCACCACAGTGTAAAATCAAAATAACACAACCAACTCACAGATGGTAATAAGTGTCTTATCCTTATCAGGTTCACCGAAAGTACTGAATATGATATTTAGTTAAATTAACGAAACAGATCACGAGGCCTAAAACCCTGAAGGTATATGATGAGTTAAAATATTATCCCTTTATTATGAAAAGTTTTGAGTCTAACTGCCAGAATCCAAACAAAAAAATAACCATAACCTAAGAATATGGGAGTTTAAAACTTTATAAATGAATATGGAATTCCATAGGTTATGTTACAAATATTAAAACTCACGAGCGTTCACATAAAATATGGGCGTAGTTATAAAGTATGTGCTCTTCCGCCTCAATAAGACTGATCTACCCACTAATCTCAAACACAAAAAGTCTTTCATAAAAGTCATTTCCACTAACGTTTAAGGCAAATGTTTTAACGCAGTCTTACACATTTATATTAACGAGTAATCGATTGTTTCCAAATGCGACCAAGTCGATAGTGTAAATCCACCTTCCGGTACGAGAGTGTAGCTCATGGCCTGTCATGTCACTCATCGCTGCTACCCTATAGGCTATGGCACAGATATCCGTGGTCTTTAATCGCGTGTGGGCATGTTGGCAGTACTGGTAACCTAAATCGTAGTGTCAGAGTTGCTGGAATTCCAGGACTGTTGTGTAGAACTGTTGGGCGGGGGTGGGCGTACCTGTCATCCACATTAAAAATTATGCCTGGAAGAAATTTGAATTTTTACTAAAACTCCCAATTTTTTAAAGAACTTCATAACATTAACTCTGTTGAATCCCTATTGGTGCATACCTGCATTTAGCCCGCTGTGTACTGAGGTACTGAAACGTGTCGAACAGACTGTAGGTGCTGGCAACTACATGGAGCACTTTATTTCAAATAACAAAAAAACATTTTACCTCACAGCACAGCAGTCAGCACACATCACAAATGACCGGAAGGAAACACACATACATACAACTGCGATATAACTAGGAAAACAATTCTTCCAGTGCTTCAGTGCTGCCAATACCTCAGTTTAATAACTGAATGCCACGTGGATCTTTGCGCCATTCTAGGCCTGAAATTTCTCTTACATTTCTGACAAATAACATAAAGTTCTTTGGTAAATCAGTTGACAGTCTAACATGGGAGTTTAAGAAAAATATCTCAACATTATACCACCCAAAACTGTCACATTGAAATAAGTAAGCAATCACGTAGCACAAATATTTGCAAAACTGTTCCAGAGAATATATTCTTAAGTTGCTGCAGATGAGCACTTAATTTTCCATAAACCCATAACATATTTTGAAGAAACCTGGAAGTTCATATTTATTTTTTACATAACTTGGAATTCAGGTTTAACATATGTATTATATTTATGGTTATGTGTGTCAAATGCAGGTCTGTCTTCAACTCTTAGCTAATCATTGCTGTTTGGCACACATTTTAATGAAAAGCACAGTATCAGACCAATACAAGGCAGGATGAATGGGAGCGGGATGGTCTGTCATGGGTGGAATGCCCTCTGGGATACCGGGGTAACCTTGCAATTGCATGTATCCATACCGAACATGAGGGTTCTGCTTGGTGGACTATGTCTTTCCCTCAGTACTTACATGGTTAAGCCCAACACGACTGTATTTTTACTTCATTTTTCCTCTTTTTTTTATCCCCAGGAAATATCACTGCATAACATATCACTTTCCTACCTTGGGTCTATGTTTCATTATCAATTCTCTCAAAGTTGATGAGAGCTGAAATTTGTTACTAAATGACATTTTACAGTTGTCTCAAATTATAGCTCCATTCAGTGAACAATTGCATTTACCCCATAGTACCAACTCTGAACCAGCTTGCTGGTGTCCTTTTTCTTGTTGAGAATCCAGCTGAATGGCTACCAGAACATATCCAGTAACTTGGATTGGTAATAATCCTGCAATATACGACTTTGCAGGTCATACTGCAGCCTCAGAACCATATGAACACCTACCTAGACACCCAATGAAATACAAATATGGAAGATATCCAATTTTTGTGAGCTGTATGTTATTAAAGTCCATAACTATCTAACATACTTTCTCATCAATCCCAATTCCCCTATCTCCAGTACGAAAGAATACACAATAGCTGATGTGCAGTTGATATATAAAAATGCACACGAGTGATTACAAATAATTTTGATCAGATCTGAAGTTCAACTTGAGGGAAGAATTATGCATGAAATTTTGTATGTAATTCACATCAGTAATAAAATTCTTAACAATTACTAGCATCGGTTTACTGTCATTTTTACAAATACTGCATACACATACCTGAATATAAAATGACCCCGAGTCACAGTCTTCCATTTTCAAGTAAATACCAATATAGAACATGTTTAACTTTGTGTGCAATTATAAGGTTATTCCCATTTTTAAGGATAATGAATTGCTAAAAAATTTTGTCCCATATACAGGTGAATATGACATGCACACTTACACATTCATTCCACTACTGTGGCAGTTTTTCCATACTTCAGTTATTTCAATAAGTGATATATTTGTGAATCTTGAATTACTAACTTGTCATTCATTCTTCCTCGACAAGTTAGTTGCAGTTTCTAGTACAGAATATAAAGATGTGGTATCTTACTGGATGCTCCCAGTCAGGTGTGTATATGTAGCTGTATTCACGCTGGTGATGTGGCAATTGTAATTTTTGTATGGCCATAAAGGTCTGAAGTTAAAGTGTGTGGATCGTATGTTCTTAGCTTCGCTATCTAGTTTGTAAGAACAGGTTTATAACCCCATCACTCCCTCATGACCTGTTAAGTCCCTGATGCCAAGCTAAGATCCATGTTCTAATAAAACATTTCAGAGGCTCTTTAATTCATTCCCAAACTCTAAATTTAACACAATATAAACAGAACAAAAGGAAAATATAGCTGTCAGCCAGACGCACTCTGACTGAAGAAGTAGGACACAGCTGACACAGTAGGCACTCTTGTCTATATAGTTATCCTGCTTTGTAGTCCTTGAAACTGTTGTCCAATTCAAAAGGCCAGGTCATCTGATCTATGGCTGATACTTGGCCCACCTCTTCTGACTGCCTGATGTAATTCTTTCATTCACCTGTGAGGTATCAGTATTGGCAACAGGAGGCCTGAGGTTAGAGCAATGTCCATAGTATCCATATAAAGTTCTGATAATCTGGTCCTCTGGCATTTGTGGCAGTGAAAACAAGCTCAGTCCCCTATATGTGACCTCTGCATAGAATTCTAGTTACAGAAGGTGCAAAAACATTCACCCTATACACGTAACATTTTCAAATTTTAGTGCATTTATAAGGTCACTCTATAGTTTTTCTGAAAATGAATTAGCAAATATATTAGCATTTTATGTTTGGGTAAATTTGGTATATCCCTCCACACATCACCCCTACACGTGCACCCTGTATGGGATCTCATATCACTCAGGATCCTATACTTGTCTCCAGCACAGCATCCCTCCTGCATACAGCACTGCCAACCTGCTCACACTCATACACTTGCTCGTCTTGTCGTAGCCTGTACAATAATGGCTAGTTATTTCACAGATGTGCAAATAATAGTCAAAATACAGATACGAAAATAGTTAAAAAATTAAAAATGTAGTACAGAATGTATATCATTATAGTCATTAGTTGAATTGCAAATGTCTATTGCAATAATTCACCTTTGTTTTCAGGGAAATGTCCCTGTGTCTTCTGTGGTTGTTTATATCACTATGGATGATTCATGAAACTGTGTTATCACGTACAATGCAGAACTCATTTGCTTCAGTAAAAGAAGTAAAAGTAAAGTAATGTTCATCCTAGAACAGGCCATGAAGGCCCAGACGGGGAGCAGATATACAGCTCTACTCTTCCTTCAACTTCGGTGCTAGATAGGGGTGGGTGGTGAAAGCCATGCCCCGGCCGTTTTACCCCCGGGAAAGACCCGGTACCTATTGTACAACAGGAGGCTGGGTGGGCCCTAGGGCCAGTCTGGACAGGTGCAGAAAATCTCGCCCCCACCGGGATTCAATCTCCGGACTGTCCAGTCCGTAGCAAGTTGCTATACTGACTGAGCTATCCCAGCTCCTCCAGTAAAATCAGTACTAACACTATATAATACAACCAAATACAAGTCTCTCAGTTTTGTTGCAGTCACAGCAAAACTTTTCAAGGAATGAAAGTTGCATCCTTTGGCTCCCTCCCATTACATCCTGTCTTCCTTTCCAGATCTAGTGACATAACTCACATTATGACATTCCAACACAACATGATCCATTCAGACAAAGCAGCCCTCAGGAAACCTACTAAAGTTAAAGTACATTTCTAAACAACCAGAAGTTAATGCTGGGCTCCATACCACGTTCTGGAGAGAAATGTTTCTTTGTGCCTTTACTCTTCATTGTTCTGTCATGGTCTAGCTTCATAGTTGATCACAGTAACTGTGTGCAGTAAATCTGCACCACAACATTTATAAAAATAAATTACATTACTGACAGACACCCTCTGGCTTCTTAGTAACATTTGGGGTCTGTTTGCATCCAGTCAGTGAAGTGAACAAGACAGCAAAATATAAACACACCTCAGTCACAAAGCCCTGCAGAACTTATTCCCTGAATAATTAAAAACATGGCCAATATGTGTAGAACTTCCTCACTGTGCTGATGCAAAAACTTGCAAAGTAATGGGCAACCATTTAAATTTAAAGTTTTCTGCAGGGTACAATAGACACTTATTTCTGGCTCCTCAGGTTCAATGTGGCTGTCTTGGTGCTTGGTGCATAATACTGTTCCATCAGTGTACTCGAACATTCCCATGAACAGTTCAAAATGTCCCCCTCACCTCCCCAAGCTAACAGAAAAACATGCTTGCCACTTTTGTCATTAAGCACATAAAATAAATCTTATGAAACAGCATTTGGAATATTCAGTGCAGAATCCTGACTAATGCAGCAGCTGTCCTTAGTGTAATGACTGTCATTTCCCTCAATCCCTCAAAATAAATGCTGGAACAGTCACCTGAAATGACAGGAGACAGCAACATCCATTGTTGTTCTGATCCATCATGTGTAATTTTCAATGCCAAATAATCTCAGCATTTGATGTGGCATAATTAATAAAATCAAGGAGGTTATGATGGTCAGAGAAGGAATGTATACAGAAATAACAAAAAAAAAAGCATCTGCAAGACAGGAACAAAGGAGTCAGTAATAGTAAGATAGGTTATGCAAAGCAGGTTGTAAATACAAGAAGTGAATGAAAGCAGACTGCCTGTATGGTTTTCACATTAGCAGGTTTCTGTTGAGAGTGTCCAAGCAGCAGAAAAATTAGGGAATGCTGAATGTGAATTACATCCCTTCAGAACACTAAAAATGTGACCATGTTATCAATCAAATAATTAAACTTCAATAGATGGAACTTCAGCCATAAATATTCTTTTTAACTTTAATCTATATACTCCCTTCTTATCTATGACTAAACTAATATCTAATCAACCGATCAAAGCAATCAGAAAAAAATGAAAGTCCATTTACTACATGGCTTCTTATTGCTAGCAGACTTACTTGTGAGATATCAGGCAGTCAGTGGTGTTCTCCTCATTTCAAAGGTGTGTAGTGCCCTCATCTTCAGTGGTCAAGCAGTTCAGCAAGATCCACTCAGCCCACACACTGTCACATCCTAGTAGATCCTACCTTCATAACCTTACTCTTTACCAGAGGGAAGCACATTTTGTTCTATTTAGTGTCCATCAAAATGAAAACTTAAACATGGGTTGTGAATGAATCTGTAGGTCCTATGGAACGTGAATGAGCTCCTTCTACCATGGTAGTCAGGTGCTTCATGGATAAACACTGGGTGGTAAAGACTAGACACCCATGCCACTTAACTGACCTCATGCCAGCCCACTTTTCCTATTCTCTGAGGTGCAACCCGCCCTCAAAAGATTTCAGGATGTGAGGACATCAAGGAGAATCTAACTGCCAAAATAAGTGCAGTTCATTTGGATGCACTGGATGACTGTTTTTGGACATTTTCTAAAGATACAAGAAGGTTGCAAATGGTAAACTCCATACCAAGGCATACTCTACTTTCCAAATGACATAAACATAAGTACAGCTTTCTCCTTGATGATATTCATGAAACCCACAGAAGCCCAACATCATAATGTGCAGCTCTCTGTGCATGACGAATTTCACCCAAATGGCAAACATAGGTAGAGAGAAGGAACAAAAGTTCATTTATGTACCTTTACTGTGCTGACATTCAAGAAACTCACAACTAAATGATTTTTGTAGACATGCGTAGAACTGTATCAACATTGGATCATTAGCACAGAAAATAGGGCAACATTTCATTTACGTCCTTACGTGATGTCTCTGACTGTACTGATTTTTATGAAACTCAAAATTGTCTGACAGTTTTAAGATGAGATCTTCAATACCGAATATGTAATACTATAAGCCAAAAAATGAAAATATGGACACTGATTTTATTTATACTCTCAAGCAATATATGCCCTTTTCTGTACAGATTTTACTCAAACGTAACTGCTCCTCGATGTTACGTGGAGATCATCTACACTGAATTTAATAAAAAACGGCCAATAAACATGGAAATTATGGGTAAAAATTCATTTACAAACACCTGTAAAATGTGACCAATACTGGGCCCATTTGGAAAACCCACAGTCACCCTTCAACTTTTTGTACAGTACTTCCCTACCGAATTTAATTAAAATCTGGCAAGCTGCACGGTCGCTGGTAAGAGGTTATGGATGAACGTGTTCTCCAAAGAAGGTGTCCTTTTTTGTTGCTTCTCAAGGAACGTCACAATAAAACTGCAGTACTGCAGTCAAAGAAGCTTACTTTGCATAAAAATAAAAATTTGCTCTTCCATGGTCATCTGTACTCACATCATAAATCTCAGAATATTGCTTTTTACAACTGAGTTACCCGCATCTTCCTGTCAACTGTATCAGCAAACTACTTCTCAACTGGGGAATATAATTTAACAGGTTAGGAACTGAAAGGCATGTATTTAGTGTTAATGTGCAGTAACTACTCTTCGGCAATGGTATTTTCAACACTGTATTTCCATGAACTTACATCTGTCATGTTATAATTGCTTACCATAAATTACAATTACATACTGGCCCATCATGTAGTAATGATGTTACAATACACTCGTAATTAGCACTTCCATTTTGGAAATAATATAAATGAACTCTATATAGGTACACACAAGATGACTTTCAAAATAAGAGAATGGATAAGACAAAGAAAGATACAGTATGTGATTAAAAGGTACAGGCCCTGAGGGTTCCTGGAGGTTAAGGCTCCCAGATTCCATGACAATTGGCATATTAAGGTGGTAAGCGGCCAGAAGGGTTACATCAATGAAAAATTCCAATGACATCATCAGGAATCAACCTTCTGGCTTGTAGCACCAACTTCGCCACTGCATACCCCCAGTATATGATTATAAAACAATATTTTACACATGTCTTTTAGCAATGCACTTCTACTTGTTACAAAAGCCAGCAATGCCGGGCTTCTCTACATGGTTTTTTTAATTGTATTTGAGGGATTAAACCTTGTCTAGTACTTTTATGATTCCAAAAGCAAGGTCAATGCTTCCAGGTGGTGCACTGCATGGTAGCAGCAACATGATTCATATCCATCAATAGGGAAGCCAGCATTACTAAAACAGTACTTAGCAATATAGACATTCTTGGTAAATACTGTTACATTAGCATGTAGCAAGGAAAAGTTTAACAAACAGAACATACAGTCTGGCACGTAATGCCACATTTATGCAGTGGTTAACAGTTATGTCATAATAATTATGTGGTACCATATGAGCCTGATACACAATCTGAACTACAAACTCACACTAACTGTATCACAAACTGACTGTAACAAACTGTGATTACCACAGTCCATATATATATAACTGTAAAGAACAGGACGTGAATATAAGCATTTTATTTACTAGAAAATTACCTGAGGCCTAAGTATGGAAATAATGAGGGAACAATTTAAGAAAATAATATGCTGGTCTATCACGTGTGCACCTCTCCAGGAACCCTGTCCAATAAATTAACCATTCACCATGTTTAAAAGTACTGGCTACAGGTACAGTTGCAGCCCAGATACCATAGTTGATACAGTGTCGAATGAATCTTCACAACCTAAAGAATTTACTTTAAAGGTATATACGAGTACACTGTCCACCAACCACTGCTAGGGGAATACTTTACCTATAAGTTATTCAGAATATTTTCCCAGATTGGTCACTGAAATATTTTAACACTTATGTAGACTTTATACATCATCTACTATGTTTCTCTCTCTCATTTCTGTTCTTATTATAACAAACTGAGCCCAGTGTTCATTCTTAGGTCAAACTCATTCACTATCATTTTATAACTCTCTCATGTTTCTTTAACAAAGAAGCACACATGCATACACAAACACAAACACACACACACACAAAGTATGACATCAGTTGTCTATACACAAATATGTAGGTACACAGTAAATTAGTTCACATATGAAAAACAATTTAAAATTATGTACAGTCAACTACTAATCATTTAAGACAATTTCTGTCACTGATAAGGCCATCAGCATAATATTACATGGCTGTATTGCTCACACTTTATCATAAATAAAGACATTCCACACATAGTACAATAATGCTTAAGGGTAGTGACATTGTACAGCATCCTGGTACAAAATGTGTATTATCCATGCTTATCATAAACAACATACATTCCACAAACAGTGTCATATTGCTTCAGGGTCGTGACACAACACAGTCCTCTAGTTCAAATGTGTATTACCCACATTTTGTCATAAACAACAGACATTCCACAAACAGTGCCATAAGAAATTAAGAATTTCAATGGGAAATTAAATAAATTAGCCACTAAATTCAAGCATACAAATGTAGTAAGTGCATATCTAGCAAGAAATTACTTCACTCCACATGGTTTACATATGAAGAATACCAGCAAGGAACTATAAAATTAAAGCCATTACTGGTGTATTACTCTGAAACTCACACAGTAATGAAAAGAATTCTAAAATCTCATTTGCCAGTCATTTGGACTTCAAACAGGAAGGCTTGGGTCATGCAACAAATTATCTCAGAATGGTATTCTAAGCACTTTTGTCATAGTGTGTTACAGTTTTGCAATCAAAACAATCTGTGTCGTAAGGCTCTTCTGTTGCTTGACAATGCTCCGGCATCCACCAAGCTTGGAAGATGTTAAGTCAGAGCTCGAGGTTAAGACAGTTTTTTTTTTTGCCTCCTAGCACCACCTCCCTGCTCCAACCAATGGGCCGAGGACTAATAGCCTCTTTTAAGGCATATTACCTTCGTCAATCACTTCAAGAAATGATATGACAAATGGATACTTCTGGGGTCTCCCTGAAAGAGTACTGGAAAGATTATAACATTTTAGAAGCCACTGATAATATAAAAATGGCGTGGGAAGAAGTAACTGTGTCATGTATGAAAGGCGTGTGGCATACAAGTTGGCCTAACAACAAGAATTATGGTACAAATTGTAACAATATGGATATGGTGATCAAAGAGATAAGCGAAATAGCAGAAGTTGGTCTTGACAATGTTGATCCCGTGGGCATCACTAATGTTTTAGAAAATCACTCCCAGCCATGGTCCAATGAAGAACTTTGCCCCACAATTGACTGAACAGCAAAAGGAAGATGATGAGAAGGATCGTGGAACCACAGAAATGCAAATGAAGGACCTTATTGATATTCTTTCCACGATACATATGGCAGGTGAAAAGTTATGTGATATCGATTGTGACTGGGAACACAGAACTACAGTACAAAGGGGCATAACAGCCATGCTACACACTTATTACGAAATCCTGCAAAAAAGAGGAAAAAATCACACAGTTGATGTTACATTCTTTCTTTATGTCTTCTGTACCATGGTCTGGGACTCCTTCAGCAAAATAAGAAGTGATTTGAATCATATATTTTTTTCAATTATCTGTGTAACCTGACAAAGGAATAGCTATGGGTTCCTCCATATCAGGGACGATTGCGGGGACATTTTTACAACACTTAGAACATATCCACCTAAGACCCCTCTTAGATTCCAAACAAATACTGTTCCATGCCCATTACATAGATGACATCCTCATCATTTATGACACTGAAAGCACTAATCAGGACACCTTGGTACGATATACTATATCTATGCACGATAGCTTGCAATTTAACCCAACTCAGGAATCCAACAACTGCATAAACTTTCAAGATTTAATAATTATCAGAAGAATCTCCCACCTGGAAACTGACATTTACTGAAAACCCACAACAACAGATACCACAATATATTTTTTATCCAACCACCCTAATGAACACAAATTGGCAGCATACAGATATTTTAACAGAGATGACAGCAGCTTCGTCGCACTTCGGGGCGACAGCAATTGTGGGTCCGGTACAGGTGAATGCCTGACAAGGATGACAGGGGCTGGTTTGCCAGTAGCGGCCACTGATCACAGGGATGACCTACAGATACGACGCAGTCCTCTTCCCGTTGAGGCTGGAATCGGTACCCAAGTTGACACAACCCACCCACATGTAATAGATAAAGAACTAGGGCAAGATAAATTTGACAGAAAAAGGAATAGTGTAAATGGAAGTGATAAAGGGCGGCAACCCCACAGGAAAATTCAAATACTAGAATGTATACAAGTACAAGTTGCCAATCTGTCACTAGAAGAAAAAACGTTAGACAAGTGTACGAATATTGGGGTGGCCTCCCCCATACAAACAAACATCTCAGAAGGCGATGAGAAGTGTCATGTAAGTTTAATTGAACAAGCTGGTAATAAGTCAGTTAAAGAATTTGAGAGTTATTTACACAAGAAACTAGCGCACCTTTAAAAAACGCGATCAAGTTATTTTGAAAACAGTTTTACGGCAATATAAGTAATTATTTTATGGCTTAGGTGGCGTGGAGTTAGGATGTACTAGTCAAGTGGAACATATTATAGAAACAGGGGATGCGCGACCCACAAAGAGGACTCCATATAGAACCCCCCATGCTTTGAAGCCTGTTGTAGAGGAGCATATAGACGAGATGCTACATAAAAACATTAATGAATGAAGTATGTCTCCCTGGAGTAGCAGCATTGTCTTCGTTCAGAAGAAGTCCAAAGACGGAAGTATTAAATATAGATTTTGCGTAGAATATAGAGCGCTAAATGCAGCAACTAAACCGGATGCCTACCCCATTCCTAATATAACGGATACCTTGGATTCGTTAGGGCATAGTAAGATATTTACGGCTTTAGATATGGCTTCAGGTTATCACCAGATACCCGTTAAACCTGAGCATAAAGAGAAGACTGCATTTTCGTGCCATCGAGGTCATTTTCAATTTATTAAAATGCCGTTTGGCTTAAACAATGCTCCAGCGACCTACCAACGGTGTATTGATGTGATTTTGATGGGACTGAAGGGGATAGATTGCTTAGCGTACTTGGATGATATTATTTGCTTCTCAGCAACTATGGAGGAGCACGCGCAGAAACTAAGGAATATTTTTGAGCGGTTAGAACAGGCTAATTTTAAGATTCAGCCTGAAAAATGTGTGTTTGCAACCGATACTGTAGAATAACTAGGCCATATATGTACACCCATGGGTATTAGACCCGACCCTAGGAAAATTCAAGCTATTGTAGAATATCCAGTTCCGAAAACAGTGAAGGATATTCGATGATATATTGGATTACCAGGGTGCTACCGACGACATGTACCAAAATTTGCTAAGTTTGCACAGCCCTTAACTAATTTGACTAAGAAAAATGCTCCCTTATATGGACGAGAGAGCAACAGGAAGCTTTTAAGGAATTAAAGAGGATATTGAGTACAGAGCCCTTGCTAATTTATCCCGATTTTCCGCAACCCTTTATTGTTGCATGTGAAGCCTCAACCAAGGCATTGGGCGCTATCCTATCACAAGTATGTGATGGAGAGGAAAAGCCTGTGCCTTATTGTAGCCGACAGTTAAACTCTGCGGAAGCAAAGTACAGCGTTACAGAACTTGAGCTAT
>Ga0123354_10007012_pt1 | contig 16855 bp, 14 predicted proteins | sample TergutLab28metaG_2_FD_97872 | JGI IMG/M metagenome (GOLD analysis project Ga0123354, IMG submission 97872) | Labiotermes labralis P4 segment gut microbial communities from Petit-Saut dam, French Guiana - Lab288 P4 | ecosystem: Host-associated > Arthropoda: Insects > Digestive system > Gut ...
ATTGGTTACTTTCAAATCGATATCCTGCTCGACCAATCGCGTACATGTATGGAAAATGGCTACCATATCGTCTGAATAATAAAATAATGTAAAAATATTTATGTTATAAAACAGGATGAATTGAAATTATATTTTGAAAAAATAAAGTTAAACATATGCAAAAGGCAAAATTTTAATTCGTTATACTGAAAGTTCTAAATTCATTAAACTGAAATGTTTTAACACACATTAAATAGGGAAAAGGGAAGGGGCCTAAAAATAATTTCGCAATTCTGAACATTTCGTTATACTGGCGTTCGTTACAGCGACATTTTACTGTATCACAAAAAAATCCACTGATAACAAAAAACTGAAGTATGGCAAAGTTCCTCATAGAACTTGCTCTGCTAGTACTGCAGACAAAATGGAGTTCAACTTGGATTTTGCATTCCTTGAATCTATGTCTCCCTTGATGCTCTACACGTTTACTATCAGCGCCACCAGAATATCCAGAAGAACAGCATTACATTTTCCTTGAATACACATTTGCGCTTCCTACCCTGTGCCTTGCATTATACATTCCAACTGAATAACAACTGGCACACTGCTGTCATTTTAAGTACTTTCAATTGGAAATCATGGGGGAAGAACAAAGTGTTACATGCACCATACATTTTCTACAGTACAGTAACCCAGCTCAACTACAGACAGTGATCTGCTTTTACATGGCACTGAGGCCTGGATTAGTGTTTGCAGCTCAGCTAAGCTAGGTTACTGCATTGTACTCGTATGTAACGTATGAAGTGGAAAAATGTCCACTACATGCACAGAATGAATACACAGTGGCTGCCCTCGGTAGTAGTAAGAAAAAAGTGTACAGGCTGCAACAAAAAAGAAAGAGTGGATGAATGATTCTGCATAAACAATGAATATAAGTCCAGCACATTATCTTCTTAACTTGGCACAAATTCTATAAACTGTGTAATTCTCACGCTGCCTGTGTTGCCTTTAACTTTATAAACTTTATACAGGTCACAAAAAAAAAATGGAATTAGCAACATGAAAGTGATACAGCCTATGCTCTTTGCCTTGACAAGTTTTACTCGTTCCCTGAACTGTGATGTGAACTGATGACAGAAAACTCAATGTTACTGATAGAGTCATGGGCAACGGTAAGAACAAACCAAACTACCTTATAGCACAATGCTGAAACAAGGGTGAGGTTGCAACAGAATCAAGTCATGAACATTACTGAAAAAAAAGGGGGGGTGGGGGGAAGTGGGCATGCTGTCAACAGAGAACAAAGTTACATATATTACAGAAACTATCAAAAGAAAACAAAATAAACAGGTGTGGGAAGAAAGTATAATCAAATCAAAATGTGTCCTGAACTGCAACACAGGCATTTGTGTTTGCCTGTCACAGTAAAGTTGTGGTTTGTTTCTTTCCCATGAATGTATTGTAAATCATTTGCAGCTTTAATGCAATTTTTGTTCCAACATCTGTTCCCAAAATGGAATACAACATATCAATTTCACTGACTATTGGCTGGATAGGGCACAGCAGCTCCCATTTTCAATGACACTTCCAAACTATACCACAAAGGACAGTCTCATGGTGATGCGCCCCTACAACTTGAATCCAAGGTGTAGGCCCACTGTCCCAGGCAAATCCCTGTCACAGAGAACAAGAAATCCTACCAACACATGCAAAGTGTGCACAGCACAGAAGAAGAGAAGTCAGAGAGTTCAGAAATGCAAAGCCTACTCCCCTTGCACATCTCTGTATACTTTCTGAAATACCATGCCCTTGAGTACACTATCAGGAGAGACTCCATAACCCAAAGGTTACCCTCTAAAACAGTTGTGTAGTAGGTGACAGCAGTGAAGGGCAACTGGTGCAGCAGCATGATACCTACCCTGGCACCACCATGCAATTAAGTAATCCAACCAGTGTCTTAACCACTTGGAGCTCTGCACCATTCTGGGATTTTATTCAGTGCTGAATGGCAGTTTCTTACTGACATTTCAGAGCAACCTATCAATCTCATCTTCAAGGGTCTTCTTGGACTGCTTGACCCCTGAAGATGGGACTGATGGGTCGACCCAACAGGTCTGTAAGAAACTATCATTCTGCGTTCTGTAAAATACCAGAAGAGCATAGATTTCACTTACACCACAGTGGAAGCCTGAAATCACACAACTTGGAGGGTAATGAAGATAAAGATAGTCAGAATGTCCTCACTTAAATGGCAAGTTTCTCTCTTATAATATTCATAAGAGGCCACATTTACTTAAGCACCTGGAATGATAAATGACAACTGCACAAGTCTGATGCTCAGTGTAGGTTCACACCTTACCTTCAGGAATTTCTCATAATCTTTTATGTACTTCTGCTTCATGTCATTTAAGCGCTTTCTGTGCTTCGCTTTGTCAGCATCCGGCAACATTTGCCAATACCTTGGAGCTTCCTTCTCTCTGTATTCAGGGTCAATGTGTGAAGCATCTGTCATGAATGTTTTCAGGAACAGCTGGTAAGCATTCCTGTGAAACATGACCACCAATAAATGTAACATCAAACTGTACCATGACTAAGAACTTATGATACACTTAGTACATGAGAAGTGCTGAAAGTCTAGTTCCCCCCTCACCCTTACCCAGTCTTTCCTTCCTTTCCTGTGGAAATCTAATCTGACTTGGTCTAGTAAAATGGAGTTCAAATAGCACAATTCAGTAACCTACTAATGTTCAACCAGTCATCTGAGTTTTGACCCAGTGCAGATTTGCATGTTGACACCAATGCTTCAGACAAGAATACTGCATCCATGTTCAGGGTTCCAGACAACTCTCACTGCATATGTATCTGCACTCACCGGGGATTTAAAAGTCCATGCAATTCAGCTTTCCGTATTTTATGCAAAGCTTTGCACTGTTGCCTTCTTGCTTGTAAGCACATCTTGCATCTTCTCAAAATATGCTCAATACATGATGCAGTTTGTCTTCAAATATTAGCAATTACTCTTCAAAAACTGTCGAATATTTAGACAAAATCTGTCTTATAGTCCCCCACAAACAATAGTCACATATATTCAAATCTGGAAATCTGGAAGGTAACAGTCTAGGAGTTCTTCATCACTCACTGAGCACCTTTGCTAATGTACTCAATGAGAAATTTTGTGTGCTATGGCACTGTCCTGCATCAAGCACCCATAAATTTTCTCTTCTTTTGTTAATTCCTTGAACAGTATCAAAATTAGTCAAACCTAACTACTGGAATTTACTCTTTTTTTTACAAACATAGGGCCCTGTGATTCTGACTGCAGTCAGTGCATACCAACCTATAGTTTAAGGTCAAGCAAAAGACCAGCATACACTGCATCAGGATTTTTGGAACACTCTAAAGTATTATTTTGGCTCAATCCATTCCTACTTAGCATAAACCATGCCTCATCTCAGAAAAATTCTAGTTCAAAATCTCAAAAAACTTGTTGACTACTGATTCTTGAAAGAGCCTACAATACAGACTTCTTACTTCCTAATCTGAAGGAACAAGTTCTTGCAAGTCTTGAGGTTTCCATGTTAGTGTGTCTGAAGACTCCACTCTTCTGGGGTATGACAACATGTCACTTGAAAGAATTCTTGTTCAGCAATAACTCTGCATGACTGTGGCTTGGGAAGTTTTACCATGTGAACTGAGATTTTTATGGTACGAAAAGCAATTTAATCCCACAAAAATTGGATTTTTTCTAACCCAGCTAAACAGATCATTAAACTAAAATACCTAAATGAGAAACTATAAACCACTGCAATATTGTAACTTCAATACTTTTCTGCTACAGTGAAATCTGAGTGTACTCAAACATTATTTTTAATCAAAAACCCACAAGATACAATGATCAGTGATTAACAGTACTTACACAGGTGGTGGTTCTGGTTCTCCTTTGTACAAAGGTTTTTCTTCTGACACTTCCCTTCCCTTCTTCTTTGTATCCTGTCAAGAGAAATAGGTGTTCCACATATGTGTACATTTTTATAATGATGACAACAAAAACAGATGAAAATGACATATTACTTCTGTCATCTATTAATGTACATGGACTTAATTACATCAGGCAGAGAGCAGTACACACCTGAGCCACTAGTACAAATGTCTAAGTTCTCTTAAGTTGATATTTTTATAAAAAATATGTACAAGCATCAGGTATTGATAAAATTCTGGCAGAAATGAGCCAAGCAAGATGTACGACATACCTTCAAAGATCTATCAGGAATTAGAAGGAAAAAAAAAATGATACAGAAGAGGAAAGGGTCAATTATTGCACTTGCTTATAAAAGTGTCTTATACAAATTTGTATCATCTTTACTGTTTTTGTGTGTTTACTGTGATATGCTTAGTATAATAGGTGTTATTACTCTATTTATACTTTTATATTAACTGCTTCTTGATGTGTTTTTGTATTGATTGTGTATTGTGTATTTGTTTTTAGACACTGGATGTTACCTTTGCGTCTAAATATCAAACTGTGATCAATTTCTTATTCTGTCCGCTATTTGGTGGATGATAGATCTATGAAATAGGAATGTATATGTATATGTACAAGTCTTCAGAGAAAACTGAAAGCTGAATGTAAATTCCAAATCACTATGACAGCATGATATTTTACTGCATCCACAAAGTTCTGACCTCAGAAGAGGTGAGGGAATGGGAAAGAAATATGGAAAAAAAAAGCTTTGAAGTGCAGTATGTCTTAAGGTAAAGATATCTGAAATAAGAGTTCAGCACCTTAATCCAAGACTGCTGGCATATCACATCCACAAAAACACGCAATTTCAATGAGCAGATCTATGGATTTTAAAACTGAGACAAGGCTTCATAAGATTCCAAAACAAAGGTACATTACTATTTACTCACATTTATCTTATTGCTCTTGATGACAGTTTTGTTTAATGGTGGCTTTAATGTAGCTGGTTTGCGTTTGGGTTGATTGTTTAGCAACTCTTCTTGTCTCTTATCCTCTGGAAGTGATTCTAGGTATGTTGCATACTCCAGTTTATACTGATCCAGCATCTGAAACACACAACATACCTCTGAGAGAGTGAAATGGGAGGGATAAGCTGATCAAGTCAGTTGAACAGAACAGCAACATCCATTTACATGCGAAAGTATCATACTTACTCCAATGCAAGATGAGGTATTTTACTTAAATTTAGTGCTTAAATATGTGAAGTCATCTTAAATTCACTTATAAAGTGCCGAATTGGACTGCACCAAACCAGATCACTCTGAACAAGACCAGGCAAAGCCAAACCATGGCCTGCATCACAAAATTGTCATGTGAGATCTCCACTCTTCTGAGATATTATGCAGCCCTGAGTGGCGATTCCTTTCTGACATTTTGAGAGAACCAATCATTTCCATCTTGAGAGCTCAAGAAATCCAAAAGGAAGAATACTGCATAACTGAAGTTAACTGACACAAGTTTCTTTTTTGGGGACTGGTCCATCATCTAATTATTGAAAGCACGAAGTTTCAGAAACTAGCGCTGTTTCTGTTTTCAAACAAAGATGCACCTAACCTGGTGGACCCCTTAGATTGAGCTCTTCATCAATGGACACCTTAGAAACAGCAATTTGTTAAGACATGCACCTGAGAACAGATCTAGTCCAAGGGTAGTAACTGGAAAATTGCTACTGAAAAATTAAAATTAACTGCAAATATCAAAGACAAAACCTGGACCAATCAACATATTAAAAAACATAAAAAGAGCCATGAACTTAGAATGATCACACCACACACATGACAGAAATCCAGAACACATGTATTTAAAATCTTAATACAACTAACACCATCCGTGGAGAAAAATGTGAATCTTCATGGGTTCCAGTACGTTTATAAACCAAAAATATAAATGCATTATTTAGTCAGTGTGGATCATAACAGCATGCCAGTGCCTGTGAAGGATTTTAAGAACTGCTGTATATCCAATGCAGTGGATGAGTCTGATGATGATGTGCTGCGGAACAGCAGATTTGGATAAACACATTTTTCCTTGGCAGACATATTTTTTGGTGGGTTGTCTTAGATTAGAGTCATCTTGCATTTGGGTAAACATGGTAATTATCCTCCATGTTTGTCATGTACACTGTAACAATAACTAAATACATGTTTTGGAGAAAAAGACACAATAATAAAAAGGATCTGCATGCAGTTAAAAGTGTTCCACAGACAAAAAAAAGTGTTACACAATGGTTTGGGCAGCAAGGGCAGCGTAGTTAGTAATGTGACTAGGCAACGGACTGGGTGACCTGCAGTTAAAATCTTGGCAAGGGTAAGAGATCTATCTCTTCTAAAAAATGTCCACGGTATCTATGGGGACCACCCAGCCTCTCAATGGGTATGTGGGTCACCTTCACCACCAGTAAAGTGGCTGGGATGTGAGGCTGACCACTCAACTGCATCTAGTACTGTGGTTAATGAAGAGTGGATCTATATCACCACTTGCCCTCTATACCTTCATGGTATGCTAAGGGACAACTTTACCAGTTTCATTGGATGGAGTTCAGTGCCGCTTTACTTACACGGGAATTAAAGCCCAGATTCTGGGAAATGACATAATTTAGGTTTTGGAAATACTTAAACAGACTCTAGCATAACCTCAATCAAGAAAACTCTCAAACGGTTTTGAATAATCATGATTATAATTTTTTAAATGTGATACGTCTTAGACAACAGACAACATATCCAAAAATATACCCAGAAAGGTGTATTTCCACCGAAATGTTAAATCATTTTTTCCCCATCAGTGTGTTCCACACAGTTATTTGAGAAAGCAAACAGAATAAAAATGTGTTAACACAAAATGTATTTTCTCACAAGAAATAATATGGAATTGAGTATTCTCAGTATCAACTTAAATTTATTTAGTGCAAGTGTCCTTTAACTTGCATGTGACCATGAATGACTGCGTCACTAATAAATATGAACTGCCTGAAATGTCACACACATCAGCAAGTCTGGTAGTTTTTCTCCCTTTATTGTACTGCTATCCATCCATATAACTAACACACACTTCTGTTCTTTCTACACAACAGTAAGGCAGTTACCATGACATATGGCAGCTGTATATCACAAGCCATCTCTGGTACACAGTATCCACTTTGTCTTTGCAGGTTCTACCAATATAGAGTCATGGTAGTGAAAAGATTCTAAAAGCATTAACAGAATAAAAAAATGCAGAAATTATGGATGACAGTGGTCCTGACATAAATTTTATATGTGAATGAAGTGCAACAGCATCATCACCAGAACACACAAGAAGGTATTTCAGAAATGTCACATAACTTAGGTCAACCAGAATTTTTAAAAGCAACCAACACTCACCTCTGCACTCTCATCAAAAATCCTACCCAAGACAACCACAATCTCAGTACTACTGAAAACTATGAATTAAAAAATTTCTGTGCACAACAGTAAATTGCAGCAGTTTTCAAAACTGGACACAATCACCAACAGTAGCCAACAGTGGCTGCACATAACAATTATGCAATTACTTGTTCCATGACAAGTATTAAGAGTGTCCAACTTGCATGAACTCTCTTTTACAGGAACATCAGCATGTGTAAAAACTATTAGCTAGAGTGACAGGTCTTCAACATTTAGTTGATGACAATGCACATAAATAATAACATGGAATAAGAAACTGTCTTATCACAATTCAGTTACCAGCTATTCATTACTCATAAGAATACAACTGGGTAAGTCATGTTTCATGCAGATGTAAACATGCAGAAGATGGCAGTTATGAGTATCCAGTTTAGAGGCAGGACAGTACCGCAAGAATGTCTGTCATTTTCACTGCCGTTCACACATGCCACCTTCTCTGGCTGCATTCCATTCTGTACTCAAGCTCCCATCCTGATGCTAACACTTTGGAAGGTCACTGGTGTCAGAAATACTAGTTCCATTTATTATCTACAATGAACTTTCTGTAATTCCTGCCACTTACATCAAACTTACAAGGTCACAAAGAACCATTTCTCTACCACAGAAGACAGACAAAAACACCTGACCTCTGTTGAACATATCTGTGGATTCTGGTGCAAGTTCTCTTCCTCCAGAAGGCTATTTTATGACAATGTTATAACGTTTGTGTCTGTATGCACATTATTGCCTGCTGGGCAGTTTTGATGCTACATCAATTTTATACTCTGAGCGGCATAGCAAAACCATTTTTCAGTCTGGTAATTTGGCTGTTCAGTTTGATTAGATTGAGTGTTCTGTCCTGACCTCAGGTGGTGATTTACTTGTATGTAAAAGAATCTACATACATTTATGCATTTGTTGGTTATAAAATGTTCCACAATCTTTTTCAACATATGTATAATTTGATCTGTTTGTCATTATGTTTGTTTCTGTTGAAAATTACACAAATTCCATTAATCCGACTGGCATGGGAGTAGACAGGTGCAGAATTATTGAATATTAAGGATTATCAGATGGTACCTCCATTGCCACAAGTTCTAAAAGGTAATTTTTTGTTATTGTTCATATACTTGAGTCATACAACTAAATAGAAGATTATTCTGATTGAATATATCCTTCAATTGCTGGTTCAGGGTCATCAGGGTCCCGTTCTAAGTTCTTTGGAGTCTTCACAGCTGCCAAGGGGTCTGTTAGAAGATACCAAAACAGATCATGTACAGATACTCTTGGAGGCCTTTTTCAACACGTCCATGAGATCTGCCTGTTACACTGACAAAGCTTTCCTCTGGTAAAAAGCAAAATTTTTGTTCTTGGGACTACTCACCTGAAGTGCAAAATTATCATGATTTTCAAATTACTAGATGTCAGATTATAGGAAGTTTGTTGCATATTATTAAAGCACACTAGCATTACTTACATGGTTCACTTGTTCCTGGTATTTTTTCTTCTCACTCTCTGTCATAGATTTCCAGAGCTTGGAAATCTGACACATACGTTCCTTTGAGGGCACCTGCTTTATTTCAGGGCTCACCAGCATGATACGTGAGAACAAGCTGTACCCAGAATTGGGGGGCTTCTCAGGTTTGCCTGCCACCCTGTAACAAATTTACGTTACTTGGAAATTGGATAAGGTACAGAGGTTTCATTTTTTCTATTTTTCCCTCATGATTCTTTCAACTTCCATAATAAGTTACAACAGTTCATTTAACAAGCCAAAAGCAAGTTTCTGTCTAAATTATAAAAACGAAACACTGTCCCTGTTTCTAACTAATCATTTAATTCCTATAAGTTTCAGAAAATACACTGTCACACTTAATTTCATTGGACATTGGCCACTGACTGGATGGAACACATGTATTTTATTTCTGAGACTGTCTCTTCAGTCTCCAGAGAAAAGGAAATGGGCCACTATGCTAGCCAAACATTTTGTTCATCGAGATAATAGACATTACATAACCTCCACCGTAATACTATTAAACATACAATTAATCTCTGATCTCAGCACACCACTGCTGTGAGGGCTTTATCACACAGGAAACCTACTTCTGCCAGGGGTGTACAGCTCATATTTCCCCCACTCTACAACTTAATGCATTTCACAGAAGAGTCTCACAATACTGATCTCTAGCTACTATGCAGGCCTCACACATGCTGCTAAGAATATTTCTCAACACACAGTAAAGCCACTCTTGAAATAGTGGCAATTTCTCTTTGAATACTCTCTTCCAGTTCTCGCAAAGAGAAATGTGGATTGTTCACAGAAACTGTATCTTTCAGTGTCTCCTACAAATAACAATCACACAGATCAAGATCTGAAATCTAGGAAACCACACTCAGTGAACTATCAACCATTTGTCAAATACCTCTTCTAGTGATCATTGAGAAGTCTGTTATGTGGTCCATGGCACTATCCAACATGTAGTAAATATATATTATTTGCTTATTAAATGTTTTTTGCAACATGTATTATAAAATAATTATATAATTTAAACTAACAAAATGCCACTTACTAAATTAATATTTTATTTTCTGATGTCTTCTACATGTTTTGAACCTGAGGGTTCATCTTCAGGATGACAATTGAACATATAGTTATGGAATGGGACATTTTACATGATGCATGTAAAAGTTCCATACCATAACCGTATATTCATCTGTCTTCCTGAAGATGAACCCTCAGGTTTAGAACATGTAGAAAAACATCATAAAATTAAAATATTAATTTAGGAAATGGCATTTCATTAGTTTATATTGTATAATTATTTGCTTATTCCATTAATTTGTTGAAGAATGTTACTAGAATTAGCCAAACATAGTAGTAGGAATTTATTGTTTCTTTAAAAAACACAGGCCTTAGATTTTGTGTGCATTCGTGGCATTACTTATGCAGGATATTTTTTACAAAAATTTCTGGCGATATTTAATCCATGCCACATAATTTTCGAAAGTAATGTAAAGGAACATACTGTTCAGCAGAATTAATATCTAAGATGCTATGACTCCTCTTTGCAAGATATAAAATACAAATGAGCCAGTCTCATGTTACAGTGTACATGCACAGAAAAGATGATGCAACAATCCACTAACTTCACATGACTGAGCTTGGTTTTCCTTGTGTTTGAACTGGAGATCGAAAGATACATTCTGTATGTCATTTTTAGAGGCCTACACATCACACCAGAAAATATTCTTGAAATGAGTACATGGTCTACTCATCAACCTAGCTTGCAGAATTTTTGTATAACTGCATGATCCCTTATATGAGAATATTACTTAAGAAAGACCTATATAACAGCTCTTCTCTTGAACTACGAATGGCTAAGATGAAGTAAGAAAAAAAAGGGAGAAAGTCCCAAACTACAGCAAACCCTCACTTGTTAGAGGTTACATTCTTGAAAAATCCCACAATCAATGAAACTGCAATATGCAAATTTCAGACCTTATGGGAAAACAGTGTTAGGAGAACCAAAGACAGAACATGATAATATGTAAATTCCTAATTAATAAACAAACAAGCATCTATGTTGATGTTTGTAGAAATGAAAGTTGTCAGGGTTCTCAAACAGTGTTGGGTGCATGGCAAAGTGAGACAGAGACAAAGGGAGGAAAAAAACCTTACATGTGATTGCTTTGTCTTTTTCTGCATGTCCTTATACACCTCCTTGTAAGGTGCCATGACGGCCTCCATGTCTCTCTTACAGCCATACACACAAGGTCCTATCCATCTTTAGAATTTAATAAAAAATTTTCCCACTTGATGAGCTCTGGCCTTAACATATCTCCCACTCTTATCATCTTCCTTGATTAAACAAAATGTTCATTCACTTATGCAGCAATTCTCATTCCCATCCATCAACATGTATGTCACATTTGGATGCAGTTAAAATAAGATGGCAACAATTATATAAAATGTGAAAAGCACAAAGTACACTCCATATTGAAAAGCATCCAGGTAAGTACACAGTGACACAGGTGGGCAAGGATGGCCACCTGTGTATTACTAATTGTGCTTGGGCAAGTGTGACTGTGAGTGAGCAATGAATCTACACCATGATGCACAAGGGTGGCCACAGTAATTCTTCTAGGGATACATTAAACTGCTATGCATGAACCTACAAACAAGGAGTGCCTGCTGTGTAATGCCTGACTTACAGTCTTGCATGTATCACTGCTTAAGAGCAGTTAGAAATGGGTTGCACAATTGATCACTGTTTACTATACTACAGTTCACCCTCATTCTTGCACTGTCTTGACAACCCAAATATTATGAACTTGCTAACAGGACTCTGAAGATCGAACTGTTCCTCTGAGTTCCAAAGTACATGTAAGGAACAGATCTTTCAATTCAGTTTCCATTCATATTGTTGCCTACCATTAGGCAATGATGAGTGGAAAGTACGGATCATTCATAAACAAATGATTAAAAAGGGAGACATGAAGGAAGGAAGGAAGGAAGGAACAAAGGAAGGAGACAAAGAAGGAAAAGTAAATTAACAAAAAGATAAACAAGAAAAAACTGAATCATTATAAACTACAAACCAAAAAATGCATTTGGGAAGAGTGCACATTAAGATCTGTAGAGGCTGAAGAAACTCATGTATAACCTAAAGACAGAGAATATTCCTACAAAAACAATCAACTGGTTACATCTTAAATTTATCCCACACAGGTAAATGCTGAAATATTTAGTTATCTGGTAGCAGAACCTAAGAGTTCAACAGTACTAGTAACAAAGCCTGCATCTGAACACAATCCTCAGTCAGTTTCATCCTCTTCAGATTCTCACAACTTATTCTCTAAGACTCATCAGACCATTATTACCATTTCTCACTATTAAAAAACTCTGTACACATTTCCTTTTTCCCCATACCCAAGATAAATGCACAACAAATATAGCCTCCTACATTCCACTACTGTAACAATAATAGGAGACATGTACACTCCCAGAATAATACACTAAAGAACTGCATTTTTCTGTATTTTTAAGATTAACATTACTTATATGGACTAAGCAGCACACTCCTCACCTCTCCTTCAGATTCTTCTCTTCCTTTGTTAGAACAGGCTTTACATTTGTGGGAACAAAGTTGGGGTTTTCCAGTATATACACCTTCAGCTCCTCCTGCAATTAACCAGCCATGCATTTATAATGGAACATTCTCATCATCTGGTTTAACTGTATATTCATGGAGTGAGCCCAGAAAGTAGGAACTGGTTGGGTGTAAAAGGTGTTAAAAGAATTTTTAAAAAATATTTTTACTGCAACATTTTGGTACATACAATAAACTGCTTCTCCACATAGTTATGATGTAATTATGACAATGTCATACTGGGAACAGCTTTTGTATGCCTTCATCAAGAAAGGTTGCCACCAACCCTCTCAGCCAATCCTGCACAACATCTTCTGTCTCTTGGTCAATCCTCAGACTAGGCAGCCAAAAACTTTTTAAGGTTGAGAAGCAAGTGATAATGACTTGATGCAAGATTGGGACTGTATGGAAAATACTTGAAGTTTTCACACTTCAACTGTTCAGCTGCCCACTTTGTTTGTCATCCACATTAACCCTGCCTTCGCTGAACGACCAACAACATTTCGACATATCCTCACACTCCCTTCATTCATTGCAACTTCACCATTTCCCGTTAACAATCTGCCCATTAATTTCCACAAGATAAACATTTTTAGTGTGTATCACTGCACTTCACATGTAAAGAGATTTTCATTTTTTGTGTTCATCTTTGATGACAACAATTAATGTGGAAAAAATCATGACCATGTACTATGCAATAAACATATTCCTCTTGGCATAAAAAAGATGGTTGACCTTCATAGGAAGTGCATGCATCATGTGCACAGCTGCTATTCACAACCAATTCTTATTTTCTGGACTGCCTTGTATGTGCCAACACTCGCAATTCAAAATCAGTCAGTAATTTACTCTCATAAATGAAAGTCAAGACAGATTTTGCATTGTAGAAAAGAGAGGCTATCATTACACATACATGTGTCAATATTTGAAAGCTTTTGTTAGTTTCTTAGCAATTCTTGCCTGACTTTGTTCAGCCATAAGTTTTACCTTCACTACACTTTTTACATTTGGAAATGTCAATCCAAACAGCTAGGTCATTTATCAGGTGTGCACTCTTTAGGTTGGTTGCTAGACAATTAACCCTGTGTGTAAGATGGAAATATTTAAGGTAACTGTTTTGTAAGGCAGATCTGTACAAATGGACAACTGCTGTATATGCAGCTGCTTCACACATTCAAACCCAGTCATGTCACCTTTCTCCCAGTTACTGCCTTCTGCATCCCATACATCTAACTCAACTCCCATCCACCCAACAGGTGTACAAACTACCGTGGCAGTCATAACACCTGACCGACAGTATAAATCACAAAGACACCATCTGTCACTTCAGTAACAGTGCAAGAAATGAGGCTTAGTAACAGTAAAATTAGGTGAAGGACAAATATCCAAGATTGTTAATATAGTAAGAACAAGGACTACTACCCAGCAACTGCACAAACCTAGTAAAATGTCTGAACCAAAGTTACAGCAATGAATGGTTCTGCAGAATCCATGCTAAAGAAAGATGCACAGAGTGTTAATCATAGTAAGTAAGGGAACACTGTTCAGTCTTCTGCAGAAAGCACAGATAATTGGAAGTCTATGAACACACGAATCATTTGCGGAGGAAGTACTCCACAGCAGAAGTATGAGGTATTAGCAAATTTGGAAGTTTGGTGGGTTGACCAAACAGGGTAATAAATACCTCCTGGAACCAGTGGAAGACAGAACATTGGACACCTCAGTTTGGGTTCTGGAAGACAGCAAAACCCAGCACCAGTAAGTACTATTTCAACTGTGGGAGTAGGGATGTGCTGCAGCTTGATACAAAAAAATCATTCTAGCTCACCCAAGCAAGTACTTAAAATTCAAAACAAATGAAAAAGTACCCTAGAAGGAAGCCCAAGCCACCACGAAACATAAAGAAAGTTCTGGAAGGACCAATAAAAATGTGTGCAGAATCAAGAAAAATGTCATTTCAATGGACATAAAATACACTCTGGTCCAATGTATAAACAGTATTCCAATAATAAATAATTTCACAGCATTTATGCTCTCCACCCTTAACAAATGCTTCTTTCTGCACAGCATAGCAAGTCTTTAAACTTTTGCCTTTGCAATACAAAATTCTACGCCTCCTTTTTCATGACCCTCTTATAAACCATTAAAGGCATGCAAAAACACAATTAAGAAATCACAAATCACCTGGCCATTCTGGAAAGTCAGAAAACAAAAGACTAGCAACTGGCAACTGAACATGCCATCCAGTAGTTCACAGTTTGTAGCACACTCCTGCCCTGGCAGGTCTATAGCAGAAGTGACCAGTAAAGTGACAAACATCAGAGATGCCTTTCTATTAGTAAGGTAGCAGCTCAATCACATGATTTAGTGTAAGATAAGCAGGGTTCATGCTCACTGATTATGATCACCATTCCATCTCGTATTTCAAAAAGTATCCCTTCCCTTTCCCCTGATATTACTTCCTGAACCTCCTCCTTGTCAACTGGCAATTTACCAGCAGGCCTGAAATACGACTAAGGGTTATTCTGTATTTCAATTCAAGAGGGCAACAATTTGTGAAGGCAACTAGAGGCAGTGAGTAGGTGTATACCCAGAAAAGTGTGTGAGTTATATTAAATTAGATTCTAAATTCTTTTGCACTGTAAGTCAGGCCCACCATGATACCAGTGGACATATTAGATTGCATTGGCCATCTGACCCCATGATATCAATTGCATTTTTTGTACTACTATATTTTGAGCATCAGTTACTATTTTTCTACTTGTCTATTAGTAAAAAGTATATCTGAAACAACTTCACATTTAGATTTCAGATCTCACACTGAGTCAAAAATGTTATATCAACATAGGTTTCATCTGCAGCCATTACAAACCTACGGGTCTTTCAACTCTGCACTTGCTGGTAACTTTCCACAGGTCACATGGCGGACATACACAACGGCTGACAGGTGGCACGTACACTAATTTTTTGACGAATTAATTGCCAGAACTCTCAGAAAACATTCTTCTCAACATATGTCCTATCAGATGTAGGCACCCGCCAACTTCTGTACATGTGCTAGAATAGGCCAGACTGTATATCCGGGCCAGAACAGTCATTTTGAACACTTGAAAATACACTAAAACACTAGCATTGCTTCAAGTAAAGAGAACTACATATTTTACTAACTTGTGCCTGTTTTCACACCAATGGTCCTGTAACTTTGTAATGGTTACAAATCGGGCCCATGTTATTTTTGACTTGGTACAAGGTGAGGGATCTAATTCTGACAATATGACACGTCACCAGACATCCTGTATGTACAGTAACTCCCTGAGTTATGTAATACTCGACTAATGTAAATTCCACTTGACATAAATTACTGCTGGCCAGTGCAAATATAAAAAACCTTGGAAATGTATTTTCATTACATAGGAAATATATGAAGGACCTGATAAGGATGACAAAAATACACAGATCGTGTACAGTGCCCTACTTCAACATAAAAATAGTAAAGAATATATGTTTCATACAACTACTCACCTAACTTACAAGCAGTTTCTTACTAAAACAGCCTGTCAATGTTCCATGAAGAAATTCTAGTTTCATTACACAAGTCAGAAAAAATGTTACTGCTGTTAATGTGTTACAAACCATCATGAAATAATGAAACCCTGGACATCTGAAGACATATAGCTAGCATACAGCTGTATACTGCATGAACACACGCAAACAGTAAAAGGTGAAATTTACCCTGCTGATACCATGAAGGCACACAGGTGGTACATAGGTACAACTCCACTCATTCTTAACCTAATTCAAAATGGAGATGAACAGTCAATTTCATGCCCTGGCCACTTTTCCCCAAAGGATAGTATGCCAGCCACCCACTGAATAAGAGGGTTAGTCAGCCCCAGAGCCAGGTTGGACATTTTGGAGAACAGAAAAATCTCTTGTGTCTAACAATATATGAATCCTCAGCTGTCCGGCCCACAGCCCAGTCACTATACTGACTATGCTACACCAGCTTCCATACCAACACTGATGGTGTTAAATGCAGAATCATAAGAACAGGTATTCAATACAATTTTAAAAAGAATTTTACTGTATCTGAAATCATAAATTAACAGGGATCAACATACACAGGGTGACGCAGGAGGAATGTGCCAGACTTCAGGAGAGTGTTCCTTATGTTAAAGTACACCGATATAACCCAAAACACCTATGTCCAAAGTTGAACGGTTACGGAGATAATGGACAGAGAAGTTTGAAACTTTGACAGCTGTTACACACTTATTGATTACCAAATACATATTAAAACTGGC
>Ga0123354_10007013_pt1 | contig 16854 bp, 10 predicted proteins | sample TergutLab28metaG_2_FD_97872 | JGI IMG/M metagenome (GOLD analysis project Ga0123354, IMG submission 97872) | Labiotermes labralis P4 segment gut microbial communities from Petit-Saut dam, French Guiana - Lab288 P4 | ecosystem: Host-associated > Arthropoda: Insects > Digestive system > Gut ...
CACGGACAGCAAAATTTACCTGGACTCAATCAAGAACATGAAGAACCACAGCTATCTAATTGAAGAGATACGGGAGAGGCTATCGAAATTGGAGAGATCCAACTGGAAAGTTACGTTTGTGTGGGTCAAGGCCCATTCAGGGATTCTTGGAAACGAACTGGCTGATGACTGGCCAAAACAGCGGCGCGGGACGAAGATATGACAACATCCTTCAGCAGAATACCTTTGAGCACGCTGTTCTGGGAGCTAGAAGAAGAATCCAAGCTAAAATGGCAACAAAACTGGGAGGAAAGCCCTAAGGCAGCTCAAACAAAACAATATTACCCAAACATCACAGACTCAAATCGAAAATTGTCATAACCTCAAACTTCGCAGCTATGGTTTCAGGACACGGTAAAACCAGAGCCTGTCTACACCGATTCAAATTACTGGAAAGTGCAACATGTCCTTGCAACAAGGGGGATCAGACTACCGACCACGTGATATATCATTGCACCCTTCTAAAACAACAAAGGGAAAGACTCGAGAAGGATACATTTCAACATGGAATCTGGCCAACAAGCAAACACGAACTAATAACCAAACATCTAAAATCATTCATGAAATTCACAAACTCAATAGACTATGACAAACTATAGCGATAAAGGTGTAACTACAAAGTGCTAAGAGACATCAATCGATGGTTATACATTGCAAAGGGAATGCAGTGTCCGACGCCTAGAGCAGAGGCAGACTCTGCATTCCCTAGCTGTAACCAAGTACCAATAACTAGTCACATTACAGTATGTAGTATCACTTCCGGGTGATGGAGCATGCTTAATTAACAATAAAAAAATGTATGTGTGTATGTATGTATGTATTATGTATGTATGTATGTATGTCGATTGTCTGTCGCAAGGAAACGTTGTGGGCCCGAGCATTCAGAGCAGTGCAGTATTGTCACATGAGTGGTTCAGAAAATGCTATACTCTACTGTTGGCAACATTTGTTGAGTTGAGCTCTGTACAACGCAAGCCGACCGGCATTTTACGAAACGCGTATTGCGCTGGCCTACCCTTGCCCTTTTGCATAGTTTGTTCTGATTGGTTTTCGTTCATGCCTCATGAGAAAAGAATCGGTCTAACAAGAATACCAACATGGCTGCCGTTTAGATTTTCGAGACGAGAGCAAGTGTAGAATCCAGTCTATGTAAAGTTATCAGTTGAAGGCATGTATGGGGCGTGATGGTTGAAATCTCCACATTAGCATATACACCGTGCGTAAGTGGTTGGTAACTTGGGCGTTTCTGTCACTATTACTCTGGGGTAGGAACCCTCTTTGTCTATTTGAAAGGAATCTGAGTGGACTTAGGCAACGTTCCGGAAGCGTGGTGCAAAGAAATATCCCAGTACTCGTCCTGAGTGTGAAGGGTTTTCATTATATGACGTTGCGTATGGCCGGCATCAGCGCTGAACTAGTCCAGACTGACCCACTTGTACAATAAAGTTTGTAGCGTCCTAATTTGAAAACCGGACAGAATGAAGCAGTCTGATATGCCTGCTGCAGGGAACAGAACCGATCAGTAAGAATGATAGCACTTCTGTTGAAGCTACTTTTAATTATTATCGTCCGTCTTAGCTGTTAATCCGCGACCAGGTAACGCTTGTCAAGGCCTCTTATGTTACGTAATGCAATTCATGTGATGGAATGCACGCGTGCTGTTACGGACAGGGAATTAGGAAAGAGGGATAAAAAGAAGAAAGAGAAAAAGTTGCAAGGATTCTGTGGGTTAGCATTTGTGTGCGACTTACACTCGCGTGCGATTAGTGATTTTTTCGCCGATGATTGCGAGTTGCTGCCTTGTGGCACGTGACACCATGTCGTCTGGTAGATTAGGAAGATCCATCTGCCTCTCTCTTCAAACCTTGAAGCAGGAGGTAGTAGGTTCCTCGGCAACAGTACTTACACGCCTTACTGTACAACGCCACATCGCAGAATACGATAGTCTCCATTCTTCAAACTTGTCCCAGTAATGGGAGTAGGAGGAACACAGTTTGTTAACAAATAGTGTTCGAGTGTTGGAGGATTTCCTTCCTAACCGTTGTCTTCATTTCGTGAAACCATCGTTAGCAGTCAGAACTACGTTGTTCTTTACGGTGGACATAGGCAGTTGCAATGAGTCAGCGAATACTGTCAACGCAAAAGATTTTAAATCCCAACCAGCTGATACAGCATTTCTAGGTGACTTTACCGCATTGTTATTGTGACGCTGTCATTGACCTCGCTTTCTGTCATAGCGATGACTCCCACAGAGGTGAGAAACTACAGGAACGATTAGCCATAAAAATTTTATAAATTTTCTTAGTCAGCTAACTACCTGTATTAATATGAATATCTTTTTCAGTGATGTTTCCCCCCGTACATTACTGGTAGAAATGCCGTTGATACAGACGGTCTCCAACTGAATGCTGAGTGGCTTTTCATAATCTGTGGAAAAGTGAGCTCTTTTTCAGGAGGTACTATCAGCTGAGTTATTTCTGTTGTTGTTGCAGGTTTCAAAAGAGCGGAAAGTTACGCTGTGATCTCTCACAGTTCGCAGCTCTTGCACACAATACACACGATTACAAGTGGACTCGCCTTTAACCATACAAAGAAATACCTATGTTCTGTGTCACAAACGGGAAATGTGGAATGTTATAGAGCAAGGTCTGATAGGCCATAACACCTTTTGCTACTGAAAAGAGTAATTAGACACACATTTACGAAAGTCCCTGCTTGAATTCATCATGTAGGCAAGGCTGCACAACACTGGACAGCAGATTGTCTCTCCAGTATAAACCATGTGGACTTGGAGCACACAGCATAAATTCTTCCGCTCACTTTGAACACACATGTTCGTGCTAAATTGTGTGGGCTTACTTATTCAAAGAAGGTTTATGAATATAGTGTTTACATGTATATTCCATCTGTACTACTTTCATATACACATAAGTGGAGGAAACTTTACGTCATGGTGCTCTGTTCAGAGATTTCAAAACCAGAACCATGTGGGAAGGTGAATGATAGTACAACTGGTACCATGATTACCCAAATATAAGACAGTTTTGTATACAAATTCATAATTAGAAAAATGGGGGGTTGCCTTATAATCGTGCACAAATTTAACCATATTCTGTGTAGATACAAGCACTTTACTCAAAATTGATTGTGAAGGGATTAGGCCTACATCACCTGACATTTGGATGAATATTTTATTTTGATTTCATTTTTGTTATACTATAAATTAATAATTTAATTAAAACACTTTATTATCCAACAGATGCACAAATACATAATTCATAGATACAATTTAATTATTATAAAATATTTAAAAATGTTTAAAATTGCTCCAACATGTTTCAGATCACAAAGGATCCATCATCAGGGAGCTTTATACATTGCTTGGCTAAAATTACAGTAATGGTTCTATTGTGTCCGTTGACATGGACGTAGTCGGTGTTATGGCAACATATGCTGCCATAACACCGACACAGACATGATAGAACCATTACTGTAATTTTAGCCAAGCACTGTACAAAGCTCTGTGATGATGGATCCCTTGTGATCCGAAACATGTTGGAGCAATTTTAAATATTTTTAAATATTTTGTGATAATTCTGATTGTATCTCTGAATTATATGCTTGTGCATCTGTTGGATAGTAACGTGTTTTGTCATTTATGCATGGTACAAACATGAATACTAATAATTTAATATTAATATGATGAGATAATGGCCATACTTGAGGTAGATATTTAATGGGGAGACGATCTGTGAAGAACTATACAGTACCAATTTTACTGTACTTGTCACTGGCAAATATTGAAGATGTTGCAATGATGATGTTAATGGACATATTGCAGTTCAGTTGCAAGGTGTTCCTGTGTCTGAGAATGGATGGAACGGGCGTGACACAACATTCTCTGCAATTAGACGAAGAGGGCAGCTTACATTTGAAATGTGGGAAATCAGTCCCATTATTTGAATGAAGAATATTCACGTGGCAAAACACATAATGAACAGTGCTTTGTCTAAGCCTTTGTGACAGAGTTTGGTACTGTAATGGTAAACATTTCTTTTGTTAGCCACATTACCTGGATAATACATGCATGACATTTGGGAGCATACTTAACCTCAGTTATTTGATAGAAGGAAATGCTGTGTGTTTTGTAAGACTCATTAGATAGTGCTTATCATTGACAATGTGAAGAAGATTAGGCATGGTTATGTGAAGAAAAAAGATGTGAAACTGTGATAGGAGGTAACAAGCAAAATGGAGTGATGGACAGTTACATTTGTCGAGGCATTTGTGTGATACAAAATAAATTAAAGTAATATTTGTTAAAAAAAAAACTGGAGCAGACCTGCAAATGTTTCTTGAAAATTTTTGGTATGGTTGTCATGAAATATTGCTGTTTAAAATCTTTTTATTTCTTCCTTCTTTCTTTTTTTATTTACAGATGGGAAACAAATTCTCAAATCTGTCAGTGGGCAACTGCGATCAGGAGAGCTTACTGCCATTATGGGACCTTCAGGGGCTGGCAAGTCAACCTTACTGAATATACTTACAGGTTATAAGTAAGTGTGCCTTATTGATGATATTACAAACGATCTTGCTAGTGTTATTGTTAATGTTGGTTTGTATTCTTACGAATGAATATTCTGGAAGATGGGGAAGGCTTTGGTTGTGGGGTCTCTCCTCCAGTATGGTATATACATGTCCGTGCTGTGTGATGGTAACATTCTTCAGTTGGCACTTGTCCAGACATTTTATGATGCTGAATTTGTCTTTTATCGTGCAAAGATGTGACCATGACCTGAAGAGAGGGTTGTGAAGCCTGTTTTACTGTGTTGTTCTGGCATTTAGGAAGGCGAGTAAAGCTTCATTTAAAATATTAATTTTGCTGAGGAAATATACTCAGCTGTAACACGTCTGTCTTTTATTTATGACAGTACACGCTCCATATCTTGACAATAGAACTGCTTCATGGCAGATGCTGAATTGATGTCTGGAAATAGATAATAGTCACTCTGTGTCTAATTTTGAGGTAATTTTTGTCAATTGTCATCCTGTTTTCCTTAATGCTGTACTCCCACTGCCTGCAGATATTAAAACATTATTAAGTAAATGAATAAATAAATAAAATAAATAAACACACAGAAGAACAAACACACCAACAAATGAAAAGTCACATAACAAGTGTAAAAAGGAATGGACAAAAGTTAGAACAGAAAAGTGAATGAATGAATGAATGAGTTAAATGAATGAGAGTGAATTGAATGACAAACCAGACATAATTCGGTATTTGTAAAATAAACCTCCTGCTACAGGGTATTCCCTGACCTCAGCAGATACTCAGTTACTTGAGTAATTCCCTGTTGTTGGAAAGTTGAAGTTTTGTTGCAGTGATTACATATTTCACAACTTAGGTTTGAAGCATATCATGTCTTTAAGGCTTGCAGTTTAAGATCTGTGTCCTGTACAGTCTAGTCTCTGGATTAGGTTAAGAGCATTGTGAACACTTGCATAAGGTAAATATTCAATATTTGGGGAAGTTTTAGTGTAGCTTTGTACAGTTTTCCTTCTACCTGTAGATGGAAACATATTCCATCTCCATTATGTTGTACATTATCTCTGTCCACAGTGGAAGGTTTCCAAAGATTATTTTGTTGCAGTGAAATTAGACCAGTGTCAGAGAACTTTATAACCACATGACCTGCATTTACCATATAATGTATCATTAATTAAATTATGTGAGATCTGAGGTTCTCACAGTGGTGCTGATGAAGATTTCCATTGGGTGGGTTATGACACCTTGTAGACTGGCACATGGTTTGTGTTTCAGAGGAGCTTGCTGACTCAGTGTTCATGGTAATGTAAGAAGAAATTGAGTGTTGTACAGAGGAAGATTAGTAGAAGGTGAGGCAAGTAAGGAAGCAATGGGTGGAGGGCTGCTGTGCTGTGCTGTGTTACATGCTAGTACCATAGGTGGAAAGTGTAGGAAAATGAAAAGAGTTGGAAAGAAGATTGTTTAGGGTTTACAGTACAGGAAAGAATATGTGAGGAAATTAAGAAAGCCGGAAGTCTTTAATTAAGTTGTGGCTAATTGATTGGTATGTCTGCTGGGTGACACAGAAATATAAGAAGGATGTAAAATCACAGTTCTGAGTGTTTGTAAGAAGTTATAAACTTGTCTTTATGTACATGGTGTACATGAAAAGTCATGACGTAAAATATCTCCAGGCCTAAGTTGTGTGATTTAAATATAAAAGTTTTTAAACTTCCAGGACTTCAGGTATGAGTGGGTCCATCACAATTAATGGCCATGAACGCAACCTGTCCCAGTTTCGGAAGCTGTCTTGCTATATCATGCAGGACAATCAACTGCATGCCAACCTGACTGTTGAAGAAGCCATGCGAGTTGCATCAAACCTCAAGCTTGGCAAGGATATAGGGAAAGAAGAAAAGCAAGAAGTGGTAAGTTCTGGGACATGGTTTGGACAATTGTGAGATATTAAAAACTGGCTAACTCTACTCAGAAACTTTTAACCTGTTTTGAGCACAATAAGGTTCGAGTGATTTTGGTAATGATCCTGTCCTTGGGTGTTGCGCCATGTGGAAGTGGACGTTATTGCTGGAGGTCCTTGCTGTTTCCATACTCAAGATCAAGCAATTATCATGTGGCTTGTGCTGATAGTTTGAGTAGCCACATTTGGCAATGAGTGTTGGCCAATGGAACCCAAAGAAATTTTTATAGAACCGTCAGTCTTTTACTCAGGAGAGGGAGGTGTTGGTAAAATGTGAGAATGTTCTGGAATATGGTAGAAGTATTAGCCAGGAGCATAGAGTTATAACTTTTCCTTGAAGATGGAGAGCGCAAGAATCTCTGAATCCCCACATTACAGCCTGCTTCCACATGGTGCCATCACCCCCAGTGGGATCAGCGTCAGAACTGAACTGCATTGAAAGCCTGAAATCATGCAGTTTATGTTAGTTTGGTATTAAAGTGGTTGGGCTTATCCAGAATTACTGGATTATTATTTTCCTATTGTCAGGCATCCTGTGGCTTCATTTATAACAATATATGTGAGATTGCTGAATTAGGATAACATAAATAACATTAGAAGTGAATCAGGAGACTTTCATGAGGAAGATTAGGGAACATATAAAAAAAGTAAAGGTATATCTCCACTCATTCTTGTCCTTGGCACTAAGTGGGCATGACTGGAATAGGGAATATCAGGAAGACTAAATTATCGATCTTGAAACAGGCATTTGAACAGAGTAATGTAGATTTTGGTAGAGGCATGTATGGATTTCAGAAGGCTTAATAACCTGGAAAGAACTTTACTAAGGATGAGAATGGCAATCTCTTTATGACCCCATCATTATTTCAAATTGTGTGGAAAAATAATTGCAGCTGGCTTTTTTTGGGATTAATTGCATGAGATGACGGAAGTGTCTGTACCTAAGTCATTAGTAACTGAATGGCACTCCATTGAGTTTATACTGGGCGTTAAGAAGGTGATCAGGCCTGCATCAATAGTTGTATATCAGATTTTGGCAAAATTGATCCAAGAAGAAAGTATAACATTATATTCTGATGTTTGCAAATTTATTGCATTTGGAATGAGAAGGACTGTCCACAGCAGTGGAAGGAATCTGCTTTTCACCTCACTATTGAATAATATTATTATTATAAATCATATAAAAGTGTTATTCAACATTCTTCTGTCAACAGTTACTCCATCTGTAGATGAAGTAATTTACAATAAACAGATATTATGTATTCCTCAGAGACTGATGAAAGTACAGGAGAGCAGTGGGCATTGCATTTCTTTATTTATAGACTTTGAGAATGCCTGTGACTCTGGGGACAAGTATTGTGCAAGACACTGAATTTTGTGTAATGGTGAAGCTGTTTAGGTTGATTGAAATGTGTCTAAGGAAACGCTGTGGTGAGCTTTGTGCAGGTTTACACTTATCTAATGCATTTGCTGTTTATAACCATCTGTAACAGCAAGTTTTTTAAATTTTAAAATGGCTGTAGACTATGTAGGTTTCTACCCATTGAACCATTGGCCATTTAAATAGGAGGCATAAGTGCTAACTGCTGTACTACAATGTTTGTTGACCTTGGTACCTTATATGTATGATTCTTAGACCATGCACTGCACTGTTTGTGGAATTCTGGTGTACAATGTGTTTCCCTCCCCCCCCCCTGCTGCTTGGTCTTGGCTCCTTAGTTTTTGTGCTTGGTATAAAAACACCAAATATTTGACAAGCAACAGGAATTGACCCCTCCAAGTAATTTTTTCAAATCAGTATTGGAATACTTATGTATTATCTGTAATATAGTCTGTTGCTCTGGGTTTATCATTGTTTATTAATATTAACATGGATTGTTGTAATAGTTCTTGTGTTTGAAACAGGTTTTTTTGAATGCTAGTGTGTGGAAACTGGTTACTTAACTTTTTGTTCACTTTGACTTACACAATGCACTATTGATGCATGAAGTTGCACATGTGTTTGCATGTAAAATTAGCATAGGTTAGTCTAAGAAACCATAAAACACTCACTCATAACTATTCATTCTGTATTTGCATTATGTGCGTCAGTGTTGTTTGTACAACCCACAGCTTTCCATCCATTATTATTTAAATTTTCCATCAAAATGGTTGGATGTGAGCATCTCGTGTCTCTCATGTCAGGTGATTTATGATATACAGAGTGTTTCAGGAGGAATAGTAAATATTTTAGGAAGTGTTAGTATGGACTATTCCAAGTAAACAAGTTCATATAAACATGTGTCCAATTTTCAATGGGTGTGAAGATACAGCTGTTTGAAGTTGGCGCGTACAGATCAGATTTTTGTCTGTGGAGATGTATGAAAAGTGAAGTCTACAAAGAAAAAGTAAACACAGGAGACAGATTGGTCACTTGCATTATGAATAGTGCTTTATGACATCATAAAGCAAGAACGCTAAGACGACCTCAGGAGAGCTACACATTCTATTGCCAAGAGGGTTGAAAAGTGCATTGAAGTCGATGGTGGGATTTGTGAACACGTACTTTGAACTGTTGCAATTTATTGAGATCACTTACATAACCAATAAATGCAATCAATACGTCATTTGTCTTTCCTTCATACCTTTTGTAAAGCTTTTAATGCGTAACATTCAAACAGCTGTATCTCCACACCCATTGAAAACTGGACACATGTTTATGTGAACTTATTTACTCGGAATAGTCCGTACTACCACCTCCTAAAATATTTACTATTCCTCCTGAAACACCCTGTGTGTAATGAATGGGAAAGGATGTGTTAGGCAGCAATCATTGCCTAATTCAGGGTACTGTGCTGGCATTTGCCTGGTGAGCCTGAGGAAAACCATAAAATTTCCCAGTTGGGATAGTCGTTGTCCTGGGCAATATAGGGATCCAGGATAGCTCAGTTGGCCTAGTGAGTAGGATACAGGCCAGAGAACAGAGTAATCAGGTTTTGATTCCTAGCAAGTTGGGAGAAGATCTGTGCACACCTGGTGTTCGGTGGGTAACAGGAGCACCTTACCCATGAGTAAAGAACTAGGGTGTGAAGCTGACCACTTACCTTCATGTAGTACCAAGCTTTAAGAGTGTCTGGATCTGTACCTCCCCTCCCCATATGCCTTCATGGTCTGGTCCTGAATTAAGCACAGGGACATCTTTACTTGGCCAAGATTTGTTTACTACCTGATTACAGGTCAGCAGCATTACTGCTTGTGTCAACTTGCTGTATTTTAAAGACACAGAATAAATCTTTTATGACTAAAATCCATCAAGTGCCAAGCTTGAGAATGATTGGGGCCATATCTCTGCTGTCCTTCTATACCTTCATGTCATGAAAAGGGACAGTTTTACCTTTACTTAGCTCAAAGGTTGGTTAAACAAAAAATTACGATATCATGTCACAGGCCTATTGACTGTGCCGAATAATAACTTAAATCAGCTGATTGTGGTTTGCCATATCCCATATCAGTTTTAACACTTTTCTGAACTGTTAAATTAGAAATAACGACCTGTTACCCAGAGTCAGCTGAAACCCTTTGCTTCCATCACAAGTAGTAAATGATAATATTGTATTGCCAATTTAAATGTGCAGCTTCAGAGAAATTTTGTTTTGATCATGCAAAGATTGATGAGGATTTTCTTATTGCTGTATCTTAATGCAGTAACTACAAAGTGGATTAGTGTGTTTGTGATTCACAAAGCATGTAACCCATTATGACCTCATAGAACCTGCAGAGCCCACTAATGTTTTTATTTTGGAGTTGATAAGAGTGTTGTAGAGCTCTAATCAAAATTCCAACACCAGTAACCCCTAGAACAACAACAACAACAACAACAACAACAACAACAACAACAACAACAAACAGCTACAGCAGCAACAAGAAAAGCCATGTCAGCAGCTGGTATGGTGGCAAAGACCCTCTTCCAGAATTTGAAGTGTATAAATTCAAGAAGAAGGCATTTTGAACAAACCCAAAAGGTAGCAGTGCTTGGCAAATGCCAGATTGACTGAAAATTTGCCTTCAAGAATAACTGTTGGTGAATTTTATAATCATGTTTTAAAACCTGTAATTATAAATGAGAATAACCAAAGTAACACCTGAGTAAACATATTATTATTATTATTGTTACCACCACCACCACCACCACCACTACTACTACTGTTACTGCTACGATGACAGTGACAACACTGTCATGTTTACTAAATCAGCCACCCCTAATATAGTCAAGGGACTCAGGGTCATTAGCTGGTTTGCTTGTCTGTCAGTCAATCATGCTGGTGTATATTTTTTTAAGGTATAGAGCAAGGATGTATCTGCTCTTTACAGGTGCAAGAAATCCTTGAAACTTTAGGTCTTCAAGAGCACCGTAAAACAATGACCAGCAATCTCTCTGGTGGCCAGAAAAAGCGGTTGTCCATTGCTCTTGAGTTGGTGAATAACCCACCCATCATGTTCTTTGATGAGCCTACAAGGTAGGAGAGTATCACCAGTTTTATTATGTGAGGATTTTTTATGCCTATATCTGAGAAAAATGTGTGTCCATGTTTTTCTTGTGCGTAGTTACAGTAATTCCATATGCTTCTACCCCATGAGAAACTGGTTATGGTAATAGACTTATGTGACCCATGAGAATGATTTGCAGAGAGAAGTCTGAAACATATTGGGTTGAAGTACTGTATAGTTGCATGGAATGGTTATTCAAGACAGCTGTGTTACAGTAGCAACTTAAAGGGATAACCGTTCTTGAGAGAGAACTGTAGTTGCCAGAACAGTGCTGTTTGGGCAAGTGTGCAGAGGTTCAGGTATGGGTTGTCTTGTGGCAGCATTGTTCTTTGTGTACAGGACTCATTTGCATTCTCTGAAGGTCAAGATTTTCTTGTGCCGTAGGTCCAATAGTCTTTTGCAAGGAAAGGTACGTACATAAAGGGAAGAGTTCCTGTCATATGTATCCTTTGAATTAAGTCACACTGTTCTGTTATGTGGCCCCATCATACTCATCTTCATGTATAATTATATATTATAATTGTCTGTGTGTGTGTGTGTGTATGTTTCTTGAGAGCTTAGCGGACAGTATGGTGAACAACAAACCATTATATTTTGGTAAAGTTTGGTGGAACTGCCTTTGATTGCGTCATCTTCGTACACCAGTGTTGCAGCTGCTTCTTCTTTACTTCTTCATCTGTGTGAGTTGTGAATAAGTATTTTGTTTCATTTGTATTGTGTATAAGTTACAGGTTGTGATTACGTTGACTATGGAAGGGCTGAAATAGTGAAAGTGTCATGATGTAAAAATGTAAGGCCCAGGGATAAGTTTCTGTATTTCAAGTGATAGGACCTGGTCTCCAGTATACTATAATTTGTTACTGATGCATTTGGTCAGTTATGAAAATTGGGGCATACCAGAATTTTTATAGAGATTATGTCACGTGCATAAGTAAACTGTTTTGATTTTTTAGTCTTTTTTAAAGGTTTGGATCACTGTATAGTAGTAAGACTCAGTAAGTGGTCTCTTAGAAGACGAAATTTCACATATTTCACGTATTTAGTGCTTAGTGTCCAGATTCATACAGGGTGTTCTTAATAACATTTTAAGGCATTACATGGTGTAAAATAAAAACATGTATAGATTTGAATTAAGTTTAAATGTTACTTGGCCTGGAGATTGGCTATTTTGATTGTGGTTTCTTCATGCTGTCCTGACAGCTGGAGAGATGGGATGGCTTCTTTCTAGATACTTTCCATCTTTCTTCACTGATCGTCACACCATTTAACACTATATGGTCAAAGCTATTGAAAGCATCACTAAATATAACATAAATAAATGAAATGCAAATGTACTTCTGAAGGCTTTCTTGAAATAGTGAGTATTTGAGTATTCTGTTCGTCATAGTCATGGCAAGTACCTCCGGTCATATTTTCATCAGTGACTGCCTGTGAACTCGTTTGTTAGAGTGGACCACTCTGTAAATGCTGGGCACCAGAGGACATATATGCATGTTATCTTGGCGGGGTCCTGTTGTTTGCACATTCACACAGTTCTAATTTTTGTCAGAAATTATGGTTCAAATCCAGAAATTTCTTATTCAAGGGCTGGGTTCTGAATGACCACCAGGTCCTTATTGAATAACATTTTGATAACAGAATTCAAAGTTTGGCATTATTACCACGCAAGCCAAATGATGGACTCAGACCTGAGTGTTAAACATGATTGTTTTCTTTCAGTGGTCTGGACAGCTCTTCCTGCTTCCAATGCGTCTCTCTGTTGAAATCACTGGCTCGAGGCGGTCGAACTATTATCTGCACTATCCACCAGCCAAGTGCCAGGCTGTTTGAGATGTTTGACCATTTGTATACACTGGCTGAGGGGCAGTGTGTGTACCAGGGTTCAACACAGCAACTTGTGCCTTTCCTTAGCACCCTTGGACTTGTGTGCCCTAGCTACCACAATCCAGCATCTTTTGGTAGGTGCATTTTTGTTGCTCACACTTTAAACAATGCATCATCCTATGCGATTGCATTGTATATGAAACGTATACCAGGTAATAATATACAAGTAACATTCATGAGGACTCCTACTGTGAGCAGGACGCTGTAGCTAGAGGGACAGAACCACCATATGCATAGAAACTTTTTGTGAGGGACCAGAGGTAAGTTAACCTCAAGAAAACAGAGAATTTTTGTTAGAATACCTAAGGGACTAATCAGGCCATTTTATTTGTACGTAGGATAGCATATGTTAATGTAATAAAGTTATTCAGTCTAAAGTCATGTTTCTTAAAGCAGCTAAGTGATGTTTGTAAAAGCAGTTTCAGCAGTTTTTATACTCAGGATATAAAACACAGATTCAAATGAGAATATGTAGAATTGTTTTGTGACTTAATATTGGCCATAATTGTAACTGACACACAAGTAAAATATTACAATATGCAGCTTCTTCCAGTAGTGATTCTCAAGCATTGGCATGTAATCAGAAATTCCTCAGCTGAGACATGTAACAAACTGATTACTCTTAAACTTTGTAGCACCTTACTCAATGGAGCAAGGTTCTTTTTGAAAAGCCATTAGTTCCTTATAGAAATTCCACATGTTTCATGGAACCCAAATATTCCTTACCAATTTCACAACAACCTGCCACCTGTCCATATCCTGAGTCAGATTAATCCAGTCCACAATATCTTATCTTAGTTGTTTAAGATTTACTTTAGTATTATCCTCCTTATGTAAGACTAGGCCTTCCAGGTGGTCTGTTACCTCCAGGTTTTCCAATTTCTGTTCTGTCATTTACATACCACATGCCCTAACCACCACATCATCCTTGATTTTTTCACCCCAGTAGTTTTTTTTATATGAAACATCCCCAATGGTGTTGGAAACATAACATCTGTATCATCACAATCAGTGAGTTAGTTGTGATGTGAATATTTATAGATGTTACATCCTAGTAGTATTTGGTGAGGATTGCAAATCAGGAAGGTCCTTGTTATGCAGTTTTCTCAATATGCCTGTTACTCCTCGTACACCCAAGAATTCGGTTAATAGCCACTGTAAAAAGAGATTCAGGTACATTAACTTGCACATTCTGCCATATAGTAAACACGTACAAGTACATATCACACCACAAAAAGAAAAATTATTCTGAATATCCAGAGTTCCTGGAAGTGAATTAAACACCATGAGGAATTGTGATCACCCATTTACTGCTCAGTATGCTTCCTGTAGTGTAATAATTTTTTTCAGCATACCAGTGAAAAGTAATATCTCTCAAGAGAAACATGAAAAATTAGGTTCATTTATTGGACCCACTTTCATATTTTTACCCGAAGCATTTCTTTTATAATATTTCAATTATAAAACCACAAGTGTGTTATTATCAGGCAGTTAAGATATGTAGTTACTTTGGTGCTAAAGAAAAATTCTTAAAACACAAGTTGTAATGCACCACAAAAAAATTACAAGTCTGAAGTCCTGTGTTGCTAGTACAGGTGCACTCACTTCCTTTATCTTACTTACTTATGACAGGTCTTTAGTGCTTATTAAGTCACAACACATTAAAATCATGTGGTGCAACAGAGTCATCAAAACAGTGCTTAGAATTTCAGACCTTGCTGCACCGTCTCTCTGGTATGCTTCAGTAAGTAAAAGATGAACAGCACAAATGGAACTGAAAACAGAGGGGCAATAGGTCACGCACAAGTGATAAAGTGGTCTGCAGACAGCTGTCAGTTATGGTGCAGATTGACCATCATGAGAGGGGTAATGGTTGTAAAGCCTTTGAAATGCATTAAGTGGGAATTTTTTTGGTGAAAATCCAAAATTGAAGTTATAAAGCAAGAAAGCTTCTCACACAAGAACTTTATATTTGGGAAAATGTAATGTTATTCTTGTGGGAGTTTTGGTAGAACTGCAGAATTCTAATTTCTTACATGGGAGAAGCTTTGTATGTAGGAACTTCTTGTCCATTGTGTGTATGTGTATTTTAAGGCATGTCCCTTTGTAAGAAATCAAAGTTCGTAAAGCTGTTGATAAATCAACATTGAGACATGTTACCACACAGAAGAGGACTTTGCACCAAAAGACTGGCATTAGACCATGTCATCAGTGAAATCCCAGATCACATGTATCTTCTTTCTTACAAACTGAATCTTTAATCCAGCTCAGATTCGTAGTCCTTGATGAAGAAATTGTAATGAGTTTGTAGCATCCAGCAGTCAAAGTTTCCACTTCCAGCGTATCTATTCATCATCTCTTAAGCTTTTCCCACATTAAAAATAACCTGCACCTTTCACACTCTTCAAAAATATTCTTGTTCCATTTGTCCACCAAAGTTCACACACAGCCTTTACAGCATCGCCATCAAGAGATATGTGCTAGTCAACAGAAAAGACTTAAGACGATATCTGTATTGTTGACAGAGGTTGTCAGGGTCAGGACTTTCCTTGAGGCAAAAAGGAAATTGCAGTAACTCACTAAGATACATCAGTTCTGGATATTCCCATATTATACAGATTCTATGTTTTCGAGCATCAGAAACTGCTGAACAACTGTCAGCTGTTCAAGGAAGACTGTGCCTCCCCCCCCTCCCCCCCTCCATTAATATTTTCTGTAACAAATATTATAACGTTCAGTTTAAGGAGATTATTCCATGCACCACATATGAGAAAGTACTGAATATGAAGGTTGTTTGTTGTCTTTAGTGATTGAGGTGTCCTGTGGAGAATATGGTGACAACATCCGTAAACTAGTGAAAGCTATCCAGAATGGAAAACATGACATCCGTGAAGGAAAACCATTTCCAGAGCTGCCACAAGCAGAAGTTCTCAACAATGCAAGTGTAAAACTCTCCAATGGCAATGGTGTCCTTGGTGCCAATGAAGTTGATAGTGAAGATGGTGATGGTGTAAAGCTTAATGATAATGCTGGAACAAATGTGAACTTATACCAGCCATTTGTTACCAAAGAGACCGCTAAAGATGAACAAAGTAAGTGTGAGGTATTTATGAAACTGTACAATGTGTTTTTCAAAGACAGAACTATTGTAACTACTGTCATAGGGTTTACATGATTAATTAAATACTTATTTAATGATACATTTTGCTCATGATGTGGGTAATCTTTTTGCTACAAGTGAATCAGTGTAACTAGTGGGAACATTCAGTGAGGCATGCCACTATAAAATCCCTCTGCTGCTTAGTTAGTGGTTACTGTTGCTTATTAATCACATGTCTTTGTGAATGGAAGGCACTATAATGCACAGTCTTGTAAATGAAACCAACGTGGTGCACAATATTCTCAGTATATGTCATTTTATTTATAACCTATACTAGTTTTAGACCTCACCAGGCCCATCATCAGGAGGAATAACTGTATTTATATGACACTTGGTATTTTGTTATTCTGTATAGCTAGCTGTCTGGTGTGCAGGATAGAATCTTCTATCCTGCACACCAGACAGCTAGATATACAGAATAACAAAATACCAAGTGTCATATAAATACAGTTATTCCTCCTGATGATGGGCCTGGAAAGGTCTAAAACTAGTAGACTAGTAGAGGTTATAAATAAAATGATGAAATATACTGAGAATATTGTGCAGCACGTTGGTTTCACTTACAAGATTATAGAGAGATGCATGGTCAACAAAAAAAAAAAAAAAAAGGCAAAATTTTTACATTTGAATTTCCCATTTTATGCCTTGGAAATGTTAAAAACCCACCCCCCCCCCCCCCCCTCTCTTCCCCTTCTTCTCTATCTCTCCTTCCTCCCGTGTGGGTTTGGGGTGTTGTAG
>Ga0123354_10007014_pt1 | contig 16853 bp, 10 predicted proteins | sample TergutLab28metaG_2_FD_97872 | JGI IMG/M metagenome (GOLD analysis project Ga0123354, IMG submission 97872) | Labiotermes labralis P4 segment gut microbial communities from Petit-Saut dam, French Guiana - Lab288 P4 | ecosystem: Host-associated > Arthropoda: Insects > Digestive system > Gut ...
AAACCCAGAACCGGGCGCCCCCGCCCATACCGGGACCCACCCGCCCCCCCCCCCCCCCCCCCCCCCCAAAAAATACGGCAACATTCCCAAGCCCCTCTTCCATACCCCCCCCCCCCCCCTCACACACACAAACTGACGCCTGCTCGGGGCTATCACGATTCGACCGCCGCTTTTCTTCTTTTTTTAAGTAGTCTCCCCACCACAAACATACCCGACCAGAACTAAACAAAGAAAAGCGAGAAATAACGACGGTCAACACACACACACACACAGCGTTGAGGGACAGCTGAAAATTGTGACGTTAATACCAGGAGGGCTGTTTCAGCATGCCAGAATGTAGGTCAAAATGGTATTAGGGTACATACTTAGTTTGTCGATATTGTCCACATCACAACAGTTATTACACTGTGATATATACTGGAGGAGCGTCCTAATCCCTTTAAATTTTATTATTTCCGTCATGAACTTTCACATGGCCGAAATTCGACACCAGTCTCAGAAGCTTCTGAACTTTAAGATAAATGTACGCCTTTCAGAAAACTCGTGTCAAATACGCAACTTGATAGCTGCGAATATTCCGTTTATTACGCACGAAACAGAGAAATCGAAGAGCTAAGTTTTAGTACGCCTAACAAGTCGGGCCGGCTTTGGCTCCTCCGACACTAAAACGACTATTCCCGGATTCGTCTAAATAGTATCTCTCCCCTCCCGCAGTTCGAGAAGATGTTACCTGACGCTGTAGACGCAACCAGACCTCAGTATTAAACGAGCATTATTGAGCAAGCAATGGACATCACTGAGCCGTACGTACTTAGACAACGGAAAGAAGTACCATAGATCGATCGCCTACACGTCTCCCTTGAGCTATCATGCCTCTCCACTCCAGCATACTTCTCTATATTCCTCTCCAGCCATAACGCCATTCTGTTCCCAGGCATGTATAGCAGGATTACATCCAAGAAGTCCCCTTCATTTTTCATGACTACCTTCAGCACAAGTCTCACAAACCTTACAACCCTCCCACCTCAGTCACATGATTGCAGCTGCTACGTAACCTGACGAACACTAGCACCTGCACCGCTCCAGTTGCATAAACACACTTATGTACGCGCACTCTACTGACTTGTGACAACAGCCTAGTCTCGTTTGGGTTACCTGCGCCTGAAGCTGGAGACTTTGTGAAATTAATCCTGCTGTAATAATCACGTGGTAACCGCCACTAGCAACATGCACTTCTAGCTCGCTGCCCAGGATGGATAGAGCTGGAGTATTACCACAGTAGGCAGAAGGGTGAACGCTACGGGCAATGCCATCCCCACCATCCATGTGACTTCTTCCGTGGCCTCCGTATAAGTAAGTTCGATATCCATAATTACATATTCGACACTCAGAACTCCGTCATTACTGACAAGCCAAAACGCTCACATAGTGAATGAATTCCCCACATTTTACGGAACCAGAAAGACTATTGCCGTATTCGAAACAGCCAGCCACTGGACCCTATCGTGATCCACATTAATCTTGTACACACTAATCCGCATTACTCCTTAAAGACCTATGTTATTGTTACTATACCTAAGTCTCAGAAGTGGGCTCCTCGTTGCAGGTTTCCCAACCAACGTCTTGAAGGAAGGCCCACTCCTTTCTCCCTCCCAAACTTGCCGCTTAACCCCCACCCCACCCTTCAACCCCTTCGCCCACAAACTCCTCCGGGATTCCATCATACAGCTATAACGTCAATGTATTTGTGGCGATCACCTCCATCTAGGTCCGAGGTTATGAATGAGTGGAGGTACACCTTCACTTCCCCGACACCCATGCCTTCATGGCATGGAGACGGCCAGCTTTACTTTTCTTGTATGTGTGGCTTATTTACCGCCCTTGTAACGGATTGTGAAAGCGGAAGTATCCAATGTGACGAATATAAGAACTGTCTGCTGGAATGTATTCTGGTTAAGTATGAACGTATCGGGAAAAATACCGCCTCTATATTCAGTGTTTATCACTGGAACCTGGCGATGGATAAAGCGGGCCCCACCGAAACGTCGGTAAGTATCTAGCAATACCACACGGCGCAACAACCCAGAATACGGTAACCTTGAACAGCTTCCATTGAACAGCACCAAATGCCAGACTGGTTAGTGAATAATGAATTTGAAAGTACGTTGAAAGACGCGGTCGTAGTGTGATATCAAATACTATAGCTAATTTGCTAGGGGAGTGAGGAAAACCAGGAAACCCCTGTCACGATATTCCGTTTGCTGATGGAGTTCCGAACTGGGGAACCTCCCCAATTTGAAGCAACGCAGCAATGTCTCCGTCGGAAATCACACACACGACAAGACACATGGCATGCTCAAATGGTGGTTATGTTAGCAGCCTAGTATTCAGGAGTCTCGGGTTTGATCCCAACTGTCGCCATTAACACAAAAATAAAAAAGAAAAAAAATTAGTTACAGTTGCCAACAGCTGTCCTATGACGAGAACAAGGCCACAGTCAACGATGTGTACACCTAAATTAAATAATCGACAACGGCCACATTCTGGTCTTCCGGGTACTGACAGCGTGTACTTAAGTAGCTGGGCACCGATGCTTCGGATGCCGATGCTACCTTCATTTTTGGGGGCGAAGTTTAGGTCCAAGTTTTGCAACGAAGCAACGGCTACCCTCTCTGCACATCCTGCGTTAGGTCTTTCCAACGGGCTCAAATGCGGCACCTCCCCGACTTTTCACATTAAGATGCAAACAGATCCAGCTGCTGAAACTGTGTGTCACTTTTTCCTATTTTTTCATTGTTTCTCTTTTATACTTCTGGACCAATATTGTTCGGGTGATCAAATCGAGAAGAATGAGATGGAAGGAGCCTGCGGCACTTACGGGGAAGTGCAGAGGTGTATAAAGGGTTGTGGTAGGGAAACCTGAGGGAAAGAGACCACTTGGAAGACCTAGGCGTAGATGGTAGGATAATATTAGGGTGACTCTTCAGGAAGTGGGATAGGGGGCATGGACTGGATTGATCTGGCTCAGGACAGGGACAGGTGGCGGGCATTGTAAATGCGGAAATGAACCCTCGGGTTCCATAAAATGTGGGGACGTTCATGACTAGCCAAGAACAGGTTAGCTTCTCAAGAAGGGCTCTGCTCCATGGAGTAAGTCAGTACTTCTCGACCACTGGAAGATGGAGAGAGTCCAGCAGCTAAATATTCCTAAAGGTATCTAAAAACTGCACATACGTTTGGATGCCTATATGTATTACCTTTACCTCTCAATATTTCCTAATTTCTGTCTCGATAATTTACTTCTCTTTCCTTACTTGTTTCTATTATAGGGTTTCCCCTAACATCCTTGTTGTTTGCCGCATGAAATGGAATTCCGCCGATTCAAATTAAACTACAAAAATGTAAGTTCCAATTATCATCAGACTTCTCGCAACACGCACTGTCATATTTCACTATAGACGACACTCACGTGGCAATTTTTCAGAGGTCGTGAGTCGGCATGTCGCGATAACTGGAAACAGAGATGGATCATGACTGCTAAGGCAGTGAACAGCGATAGGCCATGCAAGTCGAAACGTGACTTTGGGAACACAAATGAAACAAGAAGCTATGTTTTAGACGCAACGGGGCGATTAAACGTCACCTGCTCATCACAGTCCCTATTAAAACAGAAACAGTGCGTTATTCTAACCCAGTGGATAATTTCACAACACACAGTACTGAATTTTGCAGTGAAATAATCTCATTTCAAGAACTAGGTTTTCCACCTGGAAAAAAATTAACTGTAAACCGCGTAAAATATCCCATGTAACTTGTAATTCCCAAGAGTTTGATTATGAATCGGTGAGGGCTGAGGTCAGCTAGGGATAAATAGGTTTTCTTGCTACACAACCGCTATACTCCATGGCTGACAAACAAGTGCAGTATTCGGACCTTCCTGCATCAGACCTGACCAAACATGGCGGCTGTCCGTAAAAGACGCATTACGCATAAATACTACTACAGATGTACGTAACATACGAGCTAAACGTCTCGTTAACGAGCAGCCGGGATAGTATAGTCCGTACAGGGACTAAGCTATGGGCTGGACGGTCCGGGGTTCGATTCCCGGTAAGAGCAAGATGTATTTCTCTTCTCTAAGTACGTCCAGACCGACCGACATTGGGGTCTACCCAGCCTCCTATTCAATAGGTATTTTCCTTTACAGGGGTAAAGGGGCCAGGCATGATGTTGACAACTCACCTCGTCTAGCGCTGAGGCTAAAAATGAGTACTTCCGTACCTCTGCTCCTCGTGTATGACTTCATGGCTTTATCTTTACCCATATTTGTTTAAGGTGGCCCAAAGCGAAATTCAACACTGTTGTTAACACAACCGTCTCGTAGTCCGATGACCACTGTTCAAAACTTGGCTGGGAGAGCGAACACTCCACGACTTCGTGGTTTTCTTTAGTATGCAAAATAAACCGCAAAGATATTTTCCCGAGTCATCAAGCAGGAGGCGGGGTAGCTCAGCCGGTGTAGTGACCAAGCCACGGCCTGGGCAACCGGGCAATCGGGGTCTAATTACCGGCACGACCAATTTTTTTTTCCTTCTTCACAGTGTCCAGGCAGGATCTGGGGCCCATCCAGCCCCTTATGCAATGAGCCATTCCTTAAGAGTGAAGCAGCGAAGGTACGAAGCCAATCACCCCACCTACAACTAGCGCCGATGTTAAGACTGACTGCAGTTGTCCCCAATACCCCAGACGTGTCATGGGGCGTTTGATTAAGCACCTTGTTATACGCATTTCAGGGCAGCGGTTGGGAAGCAGCATCCAGCAAACTCTTACTCATGATACGTCCCTAGTTTGACGTCACAGCGAGTCCTCAGCAAGGGGGTGCAAAATTTTCCAAAATTCAAGAAGCCGCCTCCGAATTCTGCGCGCCAGAAGGGTAACATACTGAGGACCCACAAATATGAGGCTCCACCGTGCAACATGTTGTCACCACAGCGACCCGTAGCCCTGAACTTGGACACCCCTGGTCCACAGAATCACTACAATAAACCGCATGCTTTAAGTGTTCCAGCTGTTCTACTACTATTACATACAAATGCGCGTTCGGTGCCGCTAAGTGTACCATCATCGCTACAGGTTACCACTTCATCAATGTCGTCCATTACCGTCGTTCATAGCCTAACAGCAACTAAATATGTCATTAAAAACTAAGGAACAATCGCCTAACAACTGCTTGCCCATGTCCCCCACGGTCATTTATTGTTCATAAAATCAGCAGGTGTTACTGGTTTTCTTTTAAATGTCTTTGTCCTAATTGATTCAGCTGTGAGATTCTTATTATAGTGTCAGTTTGTGTTTAATGAGATGATACGAGGAGATAAAATGCTGGAATACTGTCTTATGTTTCTCGCTCGGGTGGGTGTTGACTGCTCGATTATTGAATACGCACGCCATTAATTCGGGAATTATATAACCAATAATGTCATAACCATCTAAGGCACACACATATTTGTTAAGTTTTATAAAAGACCCACCATCTTTCGATTCTGTCGGGCCTTGAATCATCTTCTGGGGTGCATCATACAACATGATTCGAGGTCAGAATATAAAAAAGTTGGGTCTTTCATAAAAGTTAACAAATTTGTGTGCGGTTTAGTAAGGTAATAAAATAATTCATCATAAAACACTAGTAGCACTTGGTAAAACAAACACAATTAAAAACAAATGTGAGAAGTTCTTTCAAACACAGCTTGATAGAATAAGCAGTGTTAGTATTTACACGTTAACTTGTTATCGGCAAAAGTAAATGCTTCATTACCGTCTGCCATATAGGTACAGCAGGACTGCTTCATAACAAGACTTTACTCGGCAATTACTGCCATCTGTCGTACGTAACTGTAACTAAAAATTAAATTCTGCGTAGGGGCAGTATACAGATATAATTTCAACTCTAAGGCTTTAAAGCGAAGGGTCGGTACGAAAGTAATGCCTCTCTCTCTCTCTCTCTCTCTCTCTCTCTCTCTCTCTCTCGTGTAATTACGATTAGAATGAAATAAAGGTTATTTGTCATAAACTGCATGAAAGTCTGTAGATTCACAACCCCAGATACGAACGCCTCGCAAGTTTACTAATGTCACTATAACGCCAGATGTAATGGTAAGGTGAATGGTGAAGAATGTGGAAGCGGGGCACAAGGACTAGTACACAGTATTTCCAGCGACATAAATCTTGATGGTAAAATAGTTGCGGCCCAACTCCTTCGTGGTGTACAAAGCATCACACGTACAGACTGGTCTGCTTCGCCATTGTGCTTTGGTTGACAGACATCAAGAAACCCGCTCGTCTGCTCGCGCGTGAGGAGTAACAACTTGAGGTCGATCGAGATATCTTCGAATGTATTCGTCAACAGTCTCTCCAACCCTCCTCCTCCTCCTTTTCTCCACAAGATGACCGGCAAATTTGAAGATAATACACGGGACAACATTTTATATCATATTAGCCGTGACGAACCTTCGTGTTCTCCGAACGTGGAGACAGATGCCTTGACGAATCTGTTTGATGTGTATGGACTAGTCATATACCTATGGACTGAGGTGTCGCATGCGTACGGACTGGAGTTAGCATATATTTACAGACTGCAGTTGTCCTGTCTATGGACTGCAGATGTCATACTTTTCATTCACTCTATCAGAACACAGAAAATCGCTCGGTCTCGGTGCTTCCAGAATCAGCTTTCAAGACAGCCACTGGCATAATCGTCATCGCCATCATCATCGACCTCCGTCATTATTACAACTGTCGATCCAACGCATTTCGCATCTACACACACTCTTTTCTCATGGAATCTGGTACACACTATTTGAAAATCCTCTTCAGAGTACGACCTTCCGTTCTGTCCAATCACCCAATAAGTGCCGAAAACTGTATTAAGTTTTTCATTTATCCTGTGGATTGAATTACCAACGAGTCGTGGGTTCGATTCCCAACAAAGCTACGAGATTTCTATTCTCTAATGTCCCCTAGAGTGGATCTGGGGCTCACTCATTCTTCTATCGAATGGTTACCGGGGCTCCTTTCCCGGGCGTAAAGTGCATCGGGTGTGAAGCTGAACAGTCACATCCGTCTGGTGCCGAAGAATCCATGGAATTATACTTTCACTCCCACCAGTGTCGACATGGCCTGCTGCTTAATTAGGCACAGGAAAACTTGACCTCTACTCACCCCACGTTCTTTGCTGATTGTGTTGGGGTCTAAATCGCCTGAACACAAATAACACAGTCACATAGATATGACAAGCGCGTAACCACCGAAATGCAGAAAGCATAGCAAAGGTGACCGACCACCAGACCACTCTATCTTCCCTTCACTTCAGCTTAGGTGCAGTTTACTGTCAGAAACTCAAAAAAGTGGAGAAAAAAACGCAGGAAAAAAAAAAAAAAAAAAAAAAAGAAAGAAAAAAGAGGAAGCAACAAAGAAACTACACAACACATTCCTGAGTCGAATGGCTTTAGCACAACGCTGCAGCTAGCCTCAGGCCCTGCTGTGAGGGCAGTAACTGGTCAACTGCACAGAGCAGTACTATTACTGTGATACGCCTTTCTACACAGACCTACTTCGCCATATCAACGTTAAGGAAGTGACATGATGAGTTTGCTTGCCGAGTTTCGATGCAGAAATTTTGTGACTTTGCTCCTGATTCTGGTCCGTAACGACTGTGGTAAAAAATAAAGACAATGAAACAGAAACTTATCATACTTCTGTATTTCATTTCGAATTCGTTTTATAACGTGGACATTGTTATGTCCCCCAAATAACTCCAAATAATACAGCAACATATCACAAAGAAAAGCGTCATGGCCCAAATCATACACGATAAAGGAACTCGGGGAAAAGATTTCCGCTTTTATTTGTGACGTATGTCTCTGGAGCACATGTTACTTAATGTGTTTTTCAAAACAGAGAAGTTGAGGCATGATATTTTCGGGATAATTCTACAAACCCCAAAACACATCACCCATCCTTTGCCTAACAATTCTCCTTTGGCATACTGTCGCGTCTCATCGGCTCGAACAGGCTACTCTGAGTTACACCTACAGGTAGACGCAGATTTACGCCGCAGGTGGGTAGCATAACTGGCTTTGTTACAAACCTTAGGTGCCTATAATTTTCATTAAAAATATACAATCCAATAGACGCGTTCATTATAGCCATTCCACTAGTTTTAACACAGTTTCGTGAATATCGTCTTCTGGAATGTTACGCCATGTAGCTTGGTAAAAATTTAAAAACCTTAACGAAGGAATTTAGTGGGATTACTGTGTACTGCTCGATCCCAGTGGCCGCGCGGTCTAAGGCGTGGGTCTGCGGCCGCTCGCCTGCTGAGATTGTGGGCTCGAATCCAACCGGGGGCATGGATGTCTGTCTGCTGGGAGTGTTGTGTGTTGTCAGGTAGAAGTCTCTGCGACGAACTGATCACTCGACCAGAGGAGTCCTACCGACTGTGGTGCGTCGTTTTGTGTGTGTGTGATCTAGAAACCTCGTGAATGAGGAGGGAGGAGGCCCTAGCCCACTGGGAGGCTGTCGCGCCAAAAACAAACTGTGTACTGCTAATTTCACCCATTTTTAGTGTAAAAAAAAAAGAAAGAAAGAAACTCGTATGAACTCGCGCTGGGGCGAAATACCTTAAGTTAGGGGAAATCTGTACCTCCCAAAAAGTTGTGACATCTCCCCCTTAATTATTTCACTCTAAAAATGGAAGCGATGTGATCCCTCCGAAACGTCTGTAAACTCATCCCAGTCTAAATGATGTCACAATCCAGCCCAATATTCTTTATAGCAACCGTCCTGAAACCTAGCCTCTCTTCCTTGATCCATTCCGATTTACGATTCATATTTCGTGTACCCTCTTCCCTGGTCTTCATCTAGATTCTGTTTCTAACGTGCGCCAACAAACGTTATCCTCGTAAATGAGCCTCCCTTTTCAAATCTAGCTGCGACGAAGTTCAGTTCCAAAATACATCAGTCAAATGTACCAATAATGAAGTTCTTCTTTGTCCATTTCGCTTCTGCATGTATTTTCACTGACCAAAATTCTCAGCAGTACTCCCTTATGAAATATTTTCAGCTCATTACAAGCTTTCTTTTACTGCTGACGGTCCTCTGAATCCATACAAATGCATCAGTCTTGATACATCGTGGCTGGACGATCCGGGTTTCGAATTCAGCGTCGGATACCAGAGTTTTCCCTTCTCAAAAACGTCAAGACCGGCTCTGGAGCCCACCAAGCCTCCAATTCAATGGGTACCGTGTTTCCTTTCCGAGGGTAAAGCGACCAGAGCGTGAATTTGACCGCTTACATCCACGTAGCGCCGTGGTCAAGAATGAGTAGAGCTATGCTACTACTTCGCCTGTACGCCTGCATGGGGTGGAGACGGGACTTCAACTTGTGCTAATATATCGTTAAATAAAACTAAGGTCATTATTAACACACCGCTGACCACATACTGCAGACATTTAAAATCCGATCAGGCCACGTTGGAGGGAAGTAGCTGTACCGATATTATGACCTGTACCGGAGGCTACGGTTACAGATTTTAGTACTCCTGACGATGGATGCTGTGACACCCGAAACACGTGGAGTGACTTTGCAGTAAATATCTGCAAACTGTTGCATCTAGTTGGATTTTCATTAACAATGCTAGTCCATATACTAAGCCAAAGAATCCAGTCCACATCATCCGCCCCCCATTACACATTTCAATATTATTATTCTGTCTGCGCCTACGTCATCCTGATTCCCATTACCATAGTAACAATAATAATAACAATAACAAAAACGCATAAATTTTTAGTTTCCTCACATTTCAAAACTATCTGCAGCGAATTATGCTTCTCTTCTGACAGTGTACATATTCCCCTTCGTATCTCCCTCCTCAGTTCCCTAAATTTCCAAAATCGCAATCGAAACCGTGCCGTCCCGTTATTACAACAGGATACACCTACACTCTTCCCTTCCCCATTCCTCCTTCATTTCCCAGGACGCAACCCCCAACTCAGCACGATCAAACACCAAATTTTGCTGCGTTGTATAACATCTTACCTCTCCTACGTTGTCTACCACTTGGCCATTATGCTGGGGTCAGGATAAGATGGGCGGTATACCGACTCGCTACGGGCTGGACGGCCCGGGCTTCGAACATCGTTAGGGGCAAAATATTGTCTCTTCTCCACACCCGTCCTACCCTGCCCAGTGACCCACGCACATCCTCCAAAGCGGGTATCAGGGCTGTTCACCGGTGGGTAAAACGGCCGTGGCATAGAGTTGAACCCCTACCTCCGCCTAGTTCCGAACTTAATAATAATAATAATAATAGGTAGCTTATGCCTTGACTCCCTCTCTGTGCTTCATACAGCATGTTATGGTGTGACCTTTGCCATTATGCTGTAACATCACCCGCACTTCCGGGAATCCGTAACTCGTTTTTACCCCTGTAATTCCACCTCATATAGCAGTCACCACTAACAATTATCTGTACACCGTATCAGCACTCTTAGACCTCAGTTTTGGTACTCTCACATAAACATCAAGCGTCACAAAACAGAAACAAGCATGTAAACCGGAAATAAGAGAACACTGCCGACCACGAAAACAAAATCAGCACACACCTTCCATCATAATAAATGCCAATGCTTCGACCAGGTTGGACCATCATCAGGAAAAACATGTAAATACGCTTTAGAAATTACTTCAGTTCAGCGACTGGGAATATTGAGAATTTAAATATATTTTGGAAATACACTGACGTATCATTATTCTTTGTAGTAGGTCAGCTGACACAACGTAACAAATTCAGTGTAAACTTAAGTAATTTCTGTTTAATATATTCCATGTTCCGCCCAATGATGGTCCGGTCCGGTCAAAACATGTAGGAAGAATGTTAAAGTTACGTTTTCTCCATAGCATATTGTGTCTTGTTTGTCTGTATCCTACATATAATAAAGGGCAAGAAGGCTAACTGGACTGGTCATGTCTTGAACAGAAACTGCGTGCCAAAACACGTTATTGAAAGAAAGATAGGGAGAGTATATAAGTGACAGGAAGAAGAGGAAGAAAATGTAACCAGCTACTGGATGACCTTAACGAATGAGTTATGGACACCCTTTGAGAGTCTGGTGAAACTAACGGACCACTTCTCAGAAACTCAGCGAGAGTTATTGAAGTTAACAAACGTTTTTGGAGTGTGGAGGTCACATATACCTTTGTTGCCTAAATTCATTATTGTATAAAAAGTTAAATTTCAGTTAGAGGGTACCGAAAATAACCCCCTTCCCCACCCCCCAAATCCAAGTACACGGACTCCTGATACCTATCCACGGACCCCCGTTTGGGGTTCCGTGAATATGTATCAGGTTAAGAACGGCTGCCTTAACGAAACGAACACTACAGTGCACTCTGAAGAACTCGCTTTGGAAGAGCCTACAGACCTGCCGTATAATGAAAATATGTCTGTGGGAGTCCTTATATCATCACAACATAACTGTCCGAATGTTTCGGTCGCTACGCATGGCCTTTTCTCAAGGAATATTTACGTGCTGTAGGCACGGAAACACGATAACAGAGTTACCGACAAATATATTCAAATGATACCACGACAGACACTTCAATGTATTTAATGACACTTTGCTTTAACAGTGTTCTACATCTGATGTTATGCACGGCACTGGCACTACTGATTCGTTATTAGTATCACCGCATACGACGGCCCACAACCCAGCGTTTTTGCTAACCGAGCTTGGACTACCTTCAGAACCCCCTGCTTTGTCAACGCATAAAACAGATGTGCTCTCAATTTACTGCTACGGCCGAACGTTGTAGGGTATATCTTTGAAAGGGATTTACAGTGACAATACGGTCACCAAACCTTAGCTAAGGGTAGGCCCGAGACACCCTCAGTCTCTACCGTCATAAAAGGAACAATACGGCTTTACTCGAGAAAGTACCAAAAACCTTGAGGACCTAACCCCTAACGTGGGCACTAAACCTCGATCCCATGCCCCAGTGTACCTTATGCGGAAGAGCGTCCTATTTTGCTCGAAGTTCCAATAAATTCATAATTCATCCAAATGTAAATTTACCTATCTACTCGCCGAATATATCTGGTCTGGTCTCGAACCAAGCATCATCGGTAACAGGTTTTGTTGCTGAAGCTGCATCACAGAGAGAGAGGGAGGCGGATGAAGGCAAGGAAGTGGTCTCCACATAAAGTGTTATTTTTCACTTCGTCAAGAAAGCCTAAAAATGGGCATGACTTTGCTTCGATTTGGGCACAGATGACATCTAACAAGCTGCCATTCTGGTTATGCAAAACATTAACGCTGAAGAATAACCAGGTTGGCTAAAACGCCAACACAGCAACAGAAGGAACAATATTTTTACTGTGTAATTTTCTTTCAAAGGGATGTCCATTCCATCCTTAGCGCGTAGTGACGCAACATACGAACGGACTGGGAGCTACAGACGGCCATCACGGTGCAATAGTGTCGGGCGCTTTTAAGTATGATGAAGTAGTAGGCGCAGTAGTCAAGTTTGCTAAGGAGGTTCTTGCAGCAGTATGAGAATCGTAACTGGAAAATCAAAACAAAAGAAGACCCATATGTTACAAATCATGTGACACCCTCACATCGCGCTAAATTCATACACCAGGGGCAATATCGCAGACGGATCAAGATCGCTTGCTTCTAGAATTTGACGCTGTATAGCCTGGTAGACGTAGAGGGTTCCGCAACCCGGAAGTCTTCAGTCACCAGTTTCATCACACGATAAGTTTGTCTTCACGTAAACGATCACAGTAGGTAAATTTACAGGTCTTAATTCTTAAATTATTCGGTAGGTAACGCAGCGGTCGATACAGACAACTGACGTAATGTTCTTCGCCGTCACATCTTTATACACTTCGAACTGACAAGAATTAAATTCCAAATGTCCTCGTTGTGCGCTTTTTGTAACATCCTGTTCGAAATGCCAATCACTTCTGACGCAATAAAACTCATTATACATGCAGCTGTGTATTGCAATATCCGGTGTTCCTGTTGCACTGATTGCATTCATAGTCGAAAAGAATATGACTGCTTCTGTCTTCGACACTGTTAAGAGGCCAGATGAAATGTGATGGCACACGCGCAGAAACCAGATTTCGTCTTTCTGCGAAACGGACGAGTCCATTTAAATCGGCGGGGGCGTCAGTTCAGTCGCCTACTGGCAGCCGAAGTGTGCGCATCAGCGGTAGTAATGGTGGATACATCATGTTCCGAGGTAGTGTGAAGGGTACTGGCTACCCATTCCATTCGCCAGTTTTCCTTTCACTTCCCTTCCCGTACGTTACCGTGTGACATCACATTTCAACTAGAGTCTACGAATAACGCTTTCAAATGCAGTCAGTAGACTGATTTCGTTCATTTGTTCATAACCGTGGCCCCAGATTAAAGCTCTGTAATTCAACACATCGTGCTTTGTTAACACTTCCTACCAACGCAAACAAGTCAGGCATACTGCATTTCAGAACAACCTTCTACTTATTCATGTCCCATTTATTGAATTGTGCGTTTGGATACTAAGTGCTGCATCATCCTGAGTGTCACCCATTCTAGTATATGGTTAGTTGTGCATGTATGTGATAGTCACACATTACTCTGTAACATGAATCAGTATAAACAGTCTTGTAGGTAGAAGACCGCTTATAATGATGCACGTAAAATATACTATACAATACCTGTATGCACAACCATCTTCCTGAAGTTTGAACCCCCAGGTTCCAAACATGAAGACATCAAAAATTAAAATACTGGGTTAGAAAAGGTGCATTTTGTTGGTTTATACTGTATAATTATATTACAACACACGGGGCAAAAAACAAAAGAAAAAGTATGTGTGAATAAACTGTAAAGTTGTTGGTAAATACAACGAAGTAATATACTGACCGCACTGCACACATACAGAAAGTCAGGAAATGCCTAACAGGTCTGGCGCAGTTGCCCTTACTTTTATCGTCCTGAACCGCGCAAGACCTCTGGAACAAGTGTACTGATCGTCAGACGTGAACTTCATTTCCCTCTACAACTTCCGTTCAAAACGTTCTTCGCTCCGACAGTTAGCAAGCTACATTAAAGATAACCGCCAGACACCATGTAACTCTTCACGTTGTCTCCGTTACTGTCACCTGGCTTCCATTAAACAAGAACGTATCGCCAATTTTTTAAAAAATTGCCATTATCAAATTTCATGAAAATCCGTTCTTCGGTTCTCTGATTGTTACGTACAGACGGACAGACTTGACGAAACCATTATGCAGTGCGCATTTTTGTTACGACTGCGCCGAAAACAGACCTTAGCGTGGGTGGCCAACCTAAAGAGAAAGTTAACCGATTAAAAAATAAGTGCCCTCTATGAACCTGCAACTCTTGACACGAATCAGTAACACAGTAAAAGCAATATTCTGAAAAACTCACTGAGTAGCATGGAGGAAAAGCGGGGTGTATGACATTGATATGGTTACATAGGAATTTAAACATCTCCATATTACTGTACAACACTGTTTAAATTTGGACGAAAACTACTGGGTGCTGCTTTGCATATTCGATTTACTGTACGAATAGGATATGGTTTCTACATTAACCATGTCGATAATAATAACCAGTATTTTTCTTCCATTTCTGCTTCTAGGACAGAAATTCGGATCCCCTTGATCCGACCTTCCACCAACATGGAATCAAAACCGGCAATGGAGTACTTATTTCACAGTAAGTGTTCATTCTAAATATATAGCTAATTTACAGAGTGACACTCGTGACACGGAATATGAAGACAGGAATTGTGGACTGGTAAGCATTATGTGTCATGATCTGTTTCCCAGACTGCATATCCTCCGGTCTTCCTGCTTGCACAAGCCGGCACAGTCTTGACCTCATCTACTACGGTCCTGAATTCCCTCCCAAAGGCTTTCGGCCTCTAGGTATTGACCTTCAGTAGTTTTAACATTTTCTAAATACCAGCACTTCCAGGTTGAGGACCCCTTCTTATGTATAATTTCGCGAACCCCCGTACGTCAGTACCCCTATTTTCGGCATCACTATGCGGGCTGTAAAGTTACAAGTGTGTTATTTGACGACGCTGTCAACTAAAAAAGAATATACAACGTCGGCGATGCGTATGGATGAATAATACGAGACACTGGTGGAATGATACACCACTAGAAGAAAAACCAATACCAGTACCACGTTGCCCTCCACAAATCCCACACAGACTGTCCGGGGACTGAACCCGGGCCTCTGCAGGCTCCATTACAAGAGGAAATACATAATGACACAAATACTAAGTGGTATGAACTCAGTAACAGTTGTGAGATGGGTTTACGTTTCATTAACAACAAACACAAACTGCATATACCAGACATATAGTCAGTCTACAAACCCCCCCCCCCCCCCCCGGAATTATCACCGTGTTCCCCGAAGGATTCGCGCGCCAAACTGGTAACCAGTGCTCTATACTACCAATCCGCCTGGGTCCGGTCTATCTAACACTGGTGTTCCCTACGGCATTCCAAAGATCGGTTCACCGAAACATGTAGCACTAGGTGACAAATATTAAAGTGTCGTGTTAGACTGTAATACTGCGTTTGTGTTCAGGATAACGTAACGCAGCGGGATGAATAAGAATAAAATCAATAAATCGAATTTGGTAAAAAAAAAAAATTGAATGCTAAAGCTGCCGATGCGCTACGCACTACGCCATTATGACGTTATACGAGTGACACAGAAAACGCCCTGTACATTACGTCAACGGTCAGGAACGCACCCGCGCCGCTTTTACCTCCCGAGAAGCACCACCACCCACCACGTACCTTGCTATATGGGCCTAGCAGTAAAAAAGAAAAATTCCAGTTCGCTGTTGGAACATAAACCTGGCAGTTCGGTTACATAACTGACCAATCACAGCCTCCATCGCAATGGTATAATAATCCAGAGCAGTGGTCCTCAGACCCTTGAATTCCCGTGTAAACCATGTGACTACGCCCGACTCGTCGCGGAACGCCCTGTAAAGTAAACGTGTACTTTCTGGGTGCAAAACCGAAATAAAACGATTTAGACATAAAATTTTATTTAGAACAAACAAAATACTTATGCGTATTTATGAAGAGACAGTTTTTAGGCGCGTCAGCAAAACTGCGAAGAGCGACTAACAGCTTCGTCATTTATGTTTGTATGTCCGTCCCTTTGGAACAGTCGGCTTCCAATGGACGGATTTTCATTAATCTGATATTTGAGTATTTTTCGAAAATCTGTAGACAAAATCCAAGTATCATTAAAATCTAACAAGCATAACGAGTACTTTACATGAAGACCAATATACGCCTCTGAACGTATCTCGCTCACTTCTTCTTAGAATGAGAAATGTTTCAGACAAAAGGTGTAGGGAAAATCAGAACACACTTTCTATGTTCAACAATATTCTTATCGAAAGTCGTGCCGTTTATGGCAAAACCTGGAAAAATATTGCACGGCCGGACAAGCCACAGATCACAATATGACGCAAGCGCATTGCATACTGGATACCTAAGGCTACAAACACATTCAGAATTTTTTTTATCGTTGCACCGTGCATCTTGATACAAACAGATGCACTTTATATCAATCTTATAAACCACTAAAATTTACATTAAAACTTACATTAAAATTGCTCCTACATGTTTCGGTCTGCGACCATCATCGGGGAGCTTACACTTGAGCGTAGCTGAAGTCACATTTATAAAATGGTCATTAACAATACGTCGTTATGGACTGTGCGGTGGTGTGGCAGCATG
>Ga0123354_10007015_pt1 | contig 16851 bp, 7 predicted proteins | sample TergutLab28metaG_2_FD_97872 | JGI IMG/M metagenome (GOLD analysis project Ga0123354, IMG submission 97872) | Labiotermes labralis P4 segment gut microbial communities from Petit-Saut dam, French Guiana - Lab288 P4 | ecosystem: Host-associated > Arthropoda: Insects > Digestive system > Gut ...
AACGCATCGCTTTTAATAAATAGATTCTTCAAAAGGAGAAAAAAAATATTTGTAAGGTTTTGTAAACAGGTACGGGGGGGGGGGGATTTGAACAGGCTTGTGACATGTACATTTAACAAATTTTATTTTATCGTTTCTCCAAACGTGGCAGCTGTCACGGGATGTCCCGGGGGATGCAGGATCTTTATGCGCTACAGCTACCGTGTTCCGGGACAAGACAAAACAAGACGCTCTGTCCACTTGTCTCCGTACAAAGACAGCCTGGCATTATAGAGAACCAAAACCCATGTGACTTACGAACATGAGTAAGGCGTCTCCGGAACTGTCTGCAGAGTTCTGGGTCACAGCTCAGGGAAGCACGCATTTTACGGCCCGGAAGTTGGCGGGAGAACAACTCGGCAATCTCACATCCGTAATCCGTGGCAGACCTAATGCTGAATCTAGTGTGCTGCTGCACAACGGCAGGTGGTGGTGGACCTGTCACTGCGAATACGGTGTGTAGCGAGAAGCTGCCGTTTCAAACGCCACAAGCTACGAAAATGTACACAAGTAATTGTTGTTTGTACTAAAATCATTCTTCCTCTGCAACATGTAGAATAAATAGGGAAGAGCGCTGACTCGCTATCCGGTAGCACACGTTCGAGGGCTGAAGGAACTACTCCTACAGATCGGTGCTTCCAAACGTTTTCCAGTTGGCACAGCACTTCGTCACAATGGCCTCTAAGAAACACGACGAAATATTGATTTTTTTCCCCATTCATTTGAATAGGAATAATATTACCGGCGGAAAACATCACATTATGTTATGAGCTCGGCATATAAACACATAATAATAATAATGTTTGGTATATTAATTGTACTTCAGATATATGGTGTACCCATATGTTATACATTATTTATGATTAATAAATGTGTTAAACAATATTTTTATTATCATTACCATACAAATGTTTCTCGGCGTTTTTCCGACGTAATGCACGAACTATTAATGTAGCACACCTGCTCTCCCGAGAGAGGTGGGCATTTTTGCCAACGCTGGCCCCGAACGTGAGTTCATCACCGGTACCTGGTAATCGGTCGGGTTCGAAACTTCTTTCACGTTAACATTAACAGACGGTGAGTTAAGGCTCCGTCCCACGGCCCCATAGCTGTGATATTAACATCAACGCGTGAATTCTGTTGCCGGCTGATAGCGACAGTGGTCATACGGCACACTGAGTTTAGCGGACCACATCCGTATAGCAACAAAATAATTTAATCAAGTATTCGCGTCTTGGTTTAAGTTTAAATTGCTGAGAACTGTTAAGTGTAATTACATTTACAGAGTAATTATTCAATACATTTTTTCGTCGTTTCATGGTGCAACAGCCCCTAGTGGGCCAGGGTCTCATCATTATAGAGGCTTCATGATCACACTCAGACACTCCACACTCGGTAGGACTCCTCTGGACGAGTGACAGCCCGACGCAGAGACCTCTACCTGACAACACACAATACTCACAAGAGACAGACACCTACGTTCCCGGCGGGGTTCGTACCCGCAAACCCAGCAGGCGTGTGGTCGTAGACAGCGAGGCCACTGGGTACGGCCACACAATACTCATACCCAAACATAAACATACACATACACACCTGCCAACGACATAGTAACAAGTACTTGCTGTCAATCCTAGTTTTGCAGATGTTTGGTTATAACTAACAATACAAACTTACTAAACAATTTCATGTCAAGTGCATTAATTCTTCCACGGGGAATATAATGGCTACGTAGCTGAGACCACCCAAATGCGATCTTCTTCTTTAATTTCCTACAATCAGTAATGAAAACATGGCTGATGCACATATTTGTGAATTAGTGAGCAGACTATGAATACTACTCACAGCAAACCTACTGCTCATAACACAAAGTGACTTCGCTATACAAACATAAAGAAAGGTACTGTACAACTGGTCCTATGCAAGTCAGGAAGGCATGGTGGGGATGTGGAAGTCCTGCTCCACTCACTCTTAACCTAAACAGTGAATACAGGTTAGCAGTCATCTCCACACCCAGGTCACTTTACTCCCAAGGAAAGTGGTCCCAGAGCCCAGGGAAGAGGATGCAGGAAGGCCCCAGAATCAGGCTATACACTTTTGACCCTTCCAGAAACTGAACTACAATTCATAAGTCATTCAGTCTGTAGCCTTGTCACTAAACAAACAACACTAACATACAGAAATACTAACCCACTCAATTGTAGCACCGAACAACACTAACATACAGAGTTACTAACCCACTCGACTGTACCACCGAAGAACACTAACATACGGAGTTACTAACGCACTCGACTGTAGCACTGTTACTATAATACAAGAATACAATATACTCAATGTGCATTTGTTTCTATGTAGGCATACCAACAGTGAATAAAACAAAATTTCCTTCAACATTCCTGTACATTAATGTTGTACATTTACATTGTCGTGCGTAACGTGAAATAATAACACCGTGTACACTTTCTTGGCTGGCTTCACCGACAGGTCTAACAACAGTATTTATTCAGACTCTACACTACAAGGATATTAACTGCCCACAATGCCAAAGTCAAAGATTACACATTACGCTGGCTCGGGTACCAAGGTTAACATAGTAAATGTTTTCAATTATGAATCCCCAACATACATGATTTACTGTACCATCAGTAATCAGAAATCCACAAAATTTCATACTTCTTCCAGCAAAAAGTAGGCTCTCATGCCTCTATAGCATATGCTAATCAATACAAGATTTTGTTCTTCAATGAGTCATAGAAAAATGCTGACTGACTTCTTGAAGTTATCCAACAGCAATGTTGCTACTGCAAAAAATAAAGAGTTGATGTAATCACTGGAAAAGTAGGGTGCAGTAGGAAATTTTGGATAATCTAGCATCTTAGATTCATTGTGATTCAAGTGCACAAAGGGTGTTTCACTTTGCCATGGCATATCAGGAGAATGGAGGTAAAATTCCACATATTGTAAACCTGACACTAGATTAAGAGCATGCTAAAAAATTCACTACTGCAATACTTGTTAACTGCATTCAAAATTTTTCAAACCAGATGCAACACATTAAAGTACAGTAAATGAATATGACACAATAGAAACAGCATATATATATATATATATATATGAATATGATGTTGTATCATAAACAGTCCTTGCCTAATGAAGTCTAATCCCTAAAAATCTCTAAAAGTGGAGGCCCACTTCATGTGTGTCTGTTCCACACAATGTACCACAGTACATTACTACCTTCCTGTCTTTAGTCTTTGATCTGTCAAACTCAAATCCCACCTGCAAAAAAGTTACTGGAACTTCTGCAGTAGCTGTACCACTCCAGTACAAGGGCGAAGTTTTGCGACCAAATAAGATTACCAGAAGGACCAAAATTCAGTTACCTTCAAACACAAGGACTGTCAGCAGTAAAATTAATGTGACAAAGCAGCGAAATTTAAACTGTGATTAAAATTATATGAAGAAGGATTAGCATAAGACATCATCATCACATACGAATATGTGGATGTTTTCATTATGCTTGTATTCAATGTGCCACTATGCAAGCTAAAGCAGGAATTCATCCCATTCTGTGAAACATGTATCATGGATTTTACTCTTCTCAGGTTAAGTAAGACTGCTGCTGCCTATGTTAACTCAGTTCATGCTAGTGACAAATATGGCAGTTTGGTGGCAGGTGATTTGATGTTTTCCACTTCCTTTCTCCGTACTTGTGTCCCACGCTGCCACCATTCTCAGAACAGTTCAGTATATCTCAAACGACAGACCATGTTCAAATTTGAAATTAATTGGAATCACATCAGAAAAACTCAGTACTTTTCGTTACCACAGAAGTGAGAACTAACACACCGTAAAGTAAAGGTTACTTCACTAGTAAAACCAAACAATATATAAATGTTTATTCTTAAAATCCTCAAATGACTAATGCATGTGTAATATAAGCCACCAGTGGACTTGCCAACAAAACGATAACATCAGACCTACTATTCGCATCATATTACAGAAACCATCTTGAAATTATGTTGCAAACAACAACAGTAGGGAAACTGATGATGAAAGTCAACACTCACTGCCTGCAACACACACACAAATCCTAAACCCAATGTAAATCTGCATTCACATACAAACCAAAAACCTACTCTTCATTTAAATACAGTGCACTCATGGCCTAACCACAGTTTACACACGCAAATCCATATTTATAACACTGCTTGGGAATCATATCCTAAGGTAAGTCACAACCCATTTGCCATGGTTACCACTGTTGCAATTTTCTGTATGTGGTACATTGTCAGGTAGATGAAAGAGTTTAGCACTGAGAACATAATGTAGCATAGCTGAATCAGACTGCAGCACTGTTATAAGTGAGAATAATGCTTGGTTTGCAGAAGAAATCTAAAAACAACTGATAAAAGAGGGCATGGAGCAGTGTGTGATGGGCCCATCATATGAGTAGTTGCCGAGTGTGTTCTCAGTGACACAAATCAAGAAAGTCAAAGAAGTTCAAAAATGGGCATAGTTGCCATGGTCATCATATGTGACTAAGAAAGAATACAAGTGGATTATGATGTTAATATTAAGAAAATACACGACTGATTTAAAGCTGTTGTAATGATAGTCATATTTAAGTGATGAGGGCATTCAGGGATGTTTGAGTAACCATTCATGTAACAATTTAATAAATTACCATGAACCAACAAAAAATGAAAAGCCTTGGCATGGCATGTGAATATTGTGGTGGCCCGTCATACGACAGGCACAAGGCACATTGCTAGTACAAATACACACACACACACACATATATATATATCTTCATCCTCTCTCTCTCTACACACACACACACACACACACACACACACACACACACACAAATCTTTATGGATAACTAGGATATGCAATTGGAGCAATGTGCACATGCAGAACCCTCAGGAAGATGGTAGCAGTTGGGAAAACACAGAGGATGGGCCCATTTTTATGGTTTTCCCTTGATAACTCTAATTATATAACTATGTAGTAATACAGAATGGATGTGAGGGTGAGTTATCTTCTGAGATGTAGCTTTACACTGATCTTCACTGACCAACACTTTACAGTACTCTTATTTACGTACCCAAAGCAGTACACTATAGTGAAAAAGTACTGTAAGTATAATACAACATTCATGGCTCTGTCCAATACTTCTTGTACGTTACACATTTCAGACAATATCAAATCAAAAATACAAACACAATATAGTCCCACAAAGTCATGCCACAGTCCTCATGATTCATTATGAAGCGAGAACATTTAATCCACTAATAATACATTTTGAATCTTCACTCTAGTTACAGAAACTCAACTTACTGTAGCAAAAAAAACATTCAGGACACAATCTGTGTTCCAGCCCTTCATATTACCAACAAAGTAAGGCAATGATGTTTCATTATACTGCTGGGTACTCTGGTCAAACAAAAAAATTTACCGCACCAAAGTTGAGATCTGGGATTTCATTTCACTAACAAAGAGACAAAGGAAATGATTTTGCTTTGCCTAGCAAACCAAAAACAACATATACAAACTTACACTACTCTCATAATTATGTTATGTCACATTCTTTTCTGGAAAACATACATTAATGCCTACTACTTAACCAATTTCCATTTCTTCTTTAAACATTCCCTGTCATGAATCAGAAGCTCTGATAACTTACAGGTTAATCTGGACACCATCACACACAAATACATATTATTATATTCCTTATTGGTTTTATGCAGGGTATTTACCATTATGTACCCGAAACAAACCAAGTTTCTAGGATATACAGTGTTGCTGCTGTTCTGTATTTATAATCTGTGCTACATGTAATGTTATTTCACACAAGAAATATGCTTTGTACTTTTAAATTAGTACTGCCCTCAGTATGTGTACAGTGCCCAATATGGCTGTTGTTTGTAGTTCCTTGATTTCGTGTTTTCCCAGTATATTGCTCAAGTAATGTCTGAATAACTTTGAGTTGTTTCCAGATGCGCCTGCTATTACTGGCATAACTTTTGCTTTCACATACCACATGCACTGAATTTCTATTCTAAGGTATTCATATTTTAGGTAATTATAATTATTTACTACTACTACTACAAGCGGTAAAAGCGGGTATGAGATGTCTGCTCAATGATTGTGGCCTGGAATACTGCAGTGCATCATAACCTAAAATCACAACGCAGCTACTTTGCCAACAACATTAAACTCCACTTATCAAAATATTTCACATACGCTCAGTGCATTCAATGCGACTTACGTTAATGGTTAATTCATACATAAGAATAACATCAGTTTCCTATCAAAGTTATTGGTTGGTGTACTAGGTTATACTACAAACTGTACAACACGCAGAAGTAGGTTGTTTACCTTGTTTACTCTTCCAGGAACGAATAGAAATTGTTAATTTGAATCGTTGTAATTTTCGATTCCCATATATTTGTTCACACCTCACACAAGCATCATGTTAACAACTCATTTCACAATAATATTACTCACCATAACAAAAAATGTAAGTATGTATGCTTGTATGGAAAAATGTTCCTTTAGTGTGTCCTTCCGTTGGAATACGGAAGCAAATAAGGACGTCGAAATACACATTCAATGTCCTATACAGCCGGTTATATAACAGGTCATATATAAAAAATTACATAATCCTCCACGTTTAAACTGGTGCTTCTATTTTATACACACGGTCCTTTCATCAATACCCAAAATAAAACCCGAACAATCCTCGCACTCACTTTAACCACCTGGATCCACACAACCACGGATTACCTACACAACAGTTTTTGTTTGCTACTGGACATTTCGCATGTGGCCACGAGAGGCACATAAATGTTACGAAACTCGAAACAGCTTTATTGACTTTCTGCTAGATGGCAGCGTGCATATTACACACTGCGCTGCCTACGTCCCTTACTACGTTCACTACCGTGGTTACCATGGGTAACAGTATTCATTGGTTGCGATTGTTAGGCGAACGCGCTACAAGGGTATCGTCCAGCGGACAATTCCATTCTTTTCCTGTACCTATTCTTCTACATATAATAGCCTCGTGTGAGTAGGTGAATAACACTACTGTACACGACAGATTCTCTCTCCTGTGAGGTACAGGGCGAACATGAAGAGAGTTAAGCATCGAGTACAGAATACAACATAGCACCGACTAATGGGACATAAAATTAACCCGTAATTAACTCGATGACGACCCATGTAAGAGGTCGAAGAGCAGCAAGTGAATATAACGGCAGCCCATCATATAACGCGTGGGCAATTGCATAATATAACACGAATTCGTTAACTTACATAACTGCTTTCTTATTATGTATACTTTTGGCTTTACATTCTTTCTATTGCTATTTCATACATAAATTTTTAATCGGCCTAAATTTGCAGAATGTACCTTAGGTGGTGTACATCCGACAACAATGGCCCAAAAGCCCAAGTTTCATTTGCTATAGCCGCCATTTATAATTGTGAAATCGAATGTGTCACTCAGTTTTGACCAGTTTTCTTGTTTCATTCATTCTGAAGGCAATTTAAGATTACATTATATTTATCATCATCATCATCATCATCATGTTCCTGAAGGGTTAGGTGTGTTTCCTGTTCCTTGATCCTCAAGATGAAGTTGGTCCCTCCATCTCTTCCTTGGTCGTCCTATGTTCCTTCGTCCTTTTGTTTTATATTGTAGTGCTTGTTTCGGTAGTCTGTTTGATTATATTCATAAATAATGTAATAAATAACGGTACGTGCAAATCATGTTCGTATAAAGCCAGGCACACACATGCGCATTCTGTCATGTCTAAGAGCACAGGGTAACAATGAACTCGTAAGTGTATCTTCGTTTTTATTCGGTTAGCGCGCCCTCAGTCCAAACTGTTAATTTTCAGTGAACAGACAAGAATGTCGTGTTACACGCACTGTTCTACACACCTGGCCCTCATAACATGTGCGTCGTTAACGTACTACATTACACCGCTACATACAAGAGTAAGTGCACGTTTTATTTCGGCTAAGGGCACGAGATTACTGTCATCCATACGTAAATGCACAAGGAAATGCCTGTATTTATAAAATTTAACAGACTGAGCCCAGCAAAACGTAGTTTTCACGTCAAGTCAAAACGTATGCCCTCTAATAAATACTTTTTTTTTATTTGTGGCCTGTTTCACCTTCTCTTCATACATTCAATAACCATGACGCCTGGTTCCTGGAAATTACTAATCGCAATGTATTTCTGAACTCACGTAAAAAATACTGTACCGTTAGCTTGTCCTCTCTGTTCCCTCAAAACATTATATCCATGCCCATTCTATATCATTCACATCATGGATCAGAGATGAACATCCGAGATATATGCGGTAGCGTGCGACACCTTCTGTCCACAATACACTACTACATCTGCTGCCAGATGTAGTCACATTTATCATCCAAAGTGTCACACATATATATATGGTCTGTACACATATCCATACATCGTTGCCAAACAATAGTGAGTACATGCGATGTCTTCTGACAGTACGACAATTTCAAGTATTGTCATACTGTAGTAATAGGAAGATGAAACAGAATAATCACTCATTGTGTTGGACCGGTTCTTCTTTCAAGAACCTGAAATATGATGGCAGAACTAAGAGGAGTAGCAGTGCCAAATCCTCACATATCCCACATAGAAAAGAGGGGTTAGGAAACCAAGAACAACAGAGCAGTGCTCAGCAATTCTTCAAGAGTCTTTAGGCAAGAAGTGTGTTGGTGAGCAAAAATCAAACTAAGATGATAATATGAATTAGGCAACAAATGCAGAAGGCACAGCCTTGTATCAGATTTAATGCTACCTACATCCGCTCCACATCAAAATAAAAGGGAAACAGAAAGGAGAATGGAATTTGAAGAAGAGGAAATGGGGTGGGTTCAAGGGGTCAGCAATATTGTATGCGCTACATGTCTGTAATTTCTTAGAATTTCCCTTGTGCCTCACTCATTGTAAAAATTAACCACATGAAGTCATTCTTACTGTCTGCTGCCATTATGTTTGTTTTTATGATGACTTCTACACATGCATGTTGACTTTATTATATAATATTGATCTTTATATTTTACTGAAGTACATTTCCTCTACCATTAATTTTTTTTAGTTCCAACTGCAGTCCATATCAAACATTCTTCTTTCTTTCTTTCTTACTTTTTGTTTGTAATACTTGTCAATTTGCACTGCAGTGACATAAAACAAATAAGTGTGGCAAACATATTCCTTTTTTTGTAGGGAACATCCCATTGTGTTTTAAAATTAAAAGACAAAATAGTTCTGGAACACAACAATATATTATTTTATTGTTATCCTGATGACTACATGTTTCGGTCACTTGATGGTCAAGTGACCGAAACATGTAATCATCAGGATAAAAATAAAATAATATATTGTTGTGTTTGCTGAGTCCAGAAACGGTGTTGTTGTCTTTTTTATTCCTTAACATCTTCATGATATTTAAATGCATTTTATGTAGTGCATAGTTGTAGACAGTAGTGGTATCAAACTTCAAAGAGGAATAACTGGATCACAATCTTCATGGCGCATGAAATGACGAGTAATTTTGTTCCTAATTCCAATTGCCATTTATACGACAGTGAAGAGTCCCAGTCATACAGACCTACATTTTCGTGTTAATAAATCAATGTTGTGCGTTACAATATTATAAAGTACCTCATTTTATCTTTTCTGGTGAAAACACTGCAGTGAAGTGACATGCATGATGATAAAGATACATGGCTAAGGAAAATATACAGATTTAAGAGAAATTACTTTGAAAATATACTAGTACACCAATTCCTCACTTTACAGGTGTAAGCTGTCCTGCAAAAACTGTCTCAAATGTGAGTGCAAGTGTACTGAACTGCTTTACAGATCATTTGTTCATAAAAGTGAAAAAGTAGTTTTTAAATTGAAGAAGAGGTAATAATTATCATTAACAAGTGAATGTCTCCCCCCCTCCTCCAACCTGCTAGACTGCTTGCATTAATGTATAAAAAACATACCATATAAGGCTGTATGTATGATACAATCTCCCTGATGATGAACATAAGACATTCGAACCACGCTGAAGACAAGAAGAAATCAAAACATTAATTTAAAAAGTGCATTTTGTTGGTTACACATTACACAATTGTATTACAATGCACAGTACAAAAAACATAAAGTCTAATAATTCTTTCATGGTATGTACCACTTGGTTCGTAGTACAAGAGTTAATGAATATTTTAGTTCTCAATAATCTAAAGGTATAACAAAATACAAAATTTCCTTGAAACTGTGAATGACTGAATACCATATCAAAGCACCGAGATAAGTAGTAGTTAGCTGTATGGTGTTCTGTCTGTCTATGCTCACTGTGGCCAATGAGCAACAATGAAACACCATCCAGATGTCTGAAAACTGGAAGAAAGGAAAATTTAAGAATCATGTGTTTCCATCATCCATCTGTAACTCACTTCATAGTCACTAATTTTATGGTGATTTTCGGGGTTTAAATTTACTTCGAATGCAGTCATTAAGACCCTCTTTGTTTCTTGACAGTTCTATAGCATAAAACTGTATTCTGGTGACGAGGATGGTATTCTGTTCAGAGTATTCTCCAGTGTGATCTAATCGGAGGAGGGTTCCAAAACTGCAGTCTTCCACAACATTGTTAAACTTTTCACAGAATGGTCTCCATTTCTGCAATTCAGATGGAGAAAATTAATAAGAATCAGAATAAACTGTTGATCTTTCTGCAGTTATAATATACGGATTAAGACTGAAAATTCTTATAGAATACATTTTCCCTGTGTTGAAGAGACATCTGAATGCATTATGCATTTTATTTCTAATTATTTGTCATCAAGGATACATGAATGTGCTGAAAGTAGGTACTCAGTGCTTTTGTAGTTAAAAAGAGTAAAGTTGTCCCTATACACACCATGAAGGCGAAAAAGGGGAATACAAGTATAGTTCCATTCATCTTTAACTTCAGCACTAGACAGTAGTGACTAGCCAGCTTCATGCCCTGGCCACTTAACCTCCCTCAGAAAGAGCCACTGGTACCACTTAACCAGAGCCTAGGTGGACCCCATGCCATTCTAGACGTTTATGAAGAGATAAATCTCTTGTCCCCACCCAGATTTGAACCCAAAATTGTTACGTCTATGGTACCTGCTTTGCTTCAGAGCTCTTTAATGCCTCTTCATCCAATCTGTCCACTTTCAAGTCTGGAAATTCTTTCCGGAAAGTTTTGTAGATATAGTCATCATGTGGAGTTAGCTTAAGCAGTTTTGGATCAACTGAACACAAAATCTACAACACAATTTAAAAAATCATAAATGTCTGACATATGAAACCCATCCAATCTTTTACTGTATCACATACTAATTTATAACAAACATTTACATGCATGACAGATTTTGAATATTGCTTATAATTACAAGAACATAATACAAAAGATGACTCATCATAACTACCCTACTAGGATTTTTTTTCCCCCACATTCGTATATTATCAAAGTTTTATTTATTCCCCAACTGATGCACTAGTGAGTTGTCTTTAAAAACAATATTAAAATTTACATTAAAACAGCTCCAAAATATTTTGGTGCTACAGTTACACTATCATCAGGGAGCGCATTAATTTGTGCTTTCTAAAGTTACAGTTGATAAAATAGTCCATTAAAATACATCGGTATGTGGTTAATACGGTGGTAGTGTGGCTGCATATATTAGGTGCCTATTGGTGTCTGTATGTTCTACATACAGACACCGATAAGAACCAAAACATGTTGGAGCTGTTTTATTGTAAATTTTAATATTGTTTTTTAAGACAACTCACTAGTGCATCAGTTGGTGAATACATAAACTCTGATAATACCTTACAAGGAATTAAGTGATATGGCTCACTGTTACATAAGATATACATCATACAATGAACCCTGAACAAATTTATTACTGAGTGGTAATATACAGTGGTAGCATTCTAGAATTGTAGTCAGGAGAATGATCAATTTTACTTCCACTGCAAACACACTGTTTTACAGTAATATCAATTTTTACACAGAACAAAACATGTTTTGATTTATTAATTGCTGGGTTCTGTATGTAAATTTTTACTATTACATAATTGTGTGCTTTTGATGGAAATATACTTGATTTATGGATATGAAGCACCCAACAAACACAAACATAGATAAAACTGCATGCAGGAAGTTACAGTATCCTAGAGTGGTAATGATCTGAACTTATATTCAAGGGGTTACTGTTTGAATCTCAGGGTATTTTAGTGATTTTCTCAATATTGCCAATGAATGGGCACCTTACAACTTCATTCAACTACCCATGTGTACACACTATTATCTTCCCACCTCAGCATTGAAGTTTAGTAACCTACGAATTAATCAAAAGACTTATTTTGTTACAGGCACTATACAATGGCAGGCCACTATTAAGCAATAAGACAGTTAGTTCATATGGCCTGGCAAGTCTCATATCCAGTTTGTATTCTGGTGATGTCTACAAGCACCCAGGTGATTAATGACAAAAGCATTGGAGACAATGACGTTCAGGTGACCGTGAATCATGATAAATTCTTACAATAAAACCAACTATATGCACTAATTTCTCAAATTTATTTTTGGAATAAAACTCTACATGTTTCAGACAGTTCCTCTGTCCATCATATGAGTTTTTCACTGTACACACAGCAATGGTATTAGTGCATCTAGTTGGTTTTATTATAAGAATTTATTATGATGCACAATCATCTGAACGTCAAATTCTTTGCTTTTAAAGTTAATCTAATTATGAACTGTGGGCACTGTTTAACAGCAGGTCTCAGTTTTGAACTGATAAACCTACAGTGTGCACTTCAAATATCCAAACACCTGCTATCCTGCATAATATTTTTTGTGTTTTTCACACCCTCCAGGTAAATTCTTGTACAGTTTGTCAATGAGGCCACAACTTTACAGACCTGTTCAAGTTACAATTCACAAACATCATATGGTCTGATGCAAAAACATTGTTGTAAAGAAATTAGAAATTTGCGAAAAATTCAAACAATTTACGTGGATTCTTATAATAAAACCAACTAGATGCACTAATTTCTCAAAATTATTTTTGGAATAAAACTCTACATGTTTTGGACAGTTCCTCCGTCCATCATCAGGAGTTTTTCACTGTACATACGGCAATGGTATATGTCATACAGGTTTGCTGACAGCTTGCGAGCAAAACACGTAGAGTTTTATTCCAAAAATAAGTTTGAGAAATTAGTGCATCTAGTTGGTTTTATTATAAGAACATCAGAGACATGTGGAAATACTGATAACTTCTTCACATATTATACATCAACTCACAGATCTCTTCTTGGAGACCAATAAGAAGTTTATGTCATCTGATGATATTTTCCTTTATGTTTTTTGAACCATGCATTGTGATATTGCCTATGTAATAAGAACCAACAAAGTGCACACTTTTTACATTAATGTTTTAATTTAATTATAGTGTCTTCAACACGTTTCGAACATCCAAGTGTTCATCTTCAGGAAGACTTGTACATGCAGTTTTATGGTATTTCTTTCATGCATCCATAAAAGCAGTCTGGGCGATGGTAGGATGTATCAAGCACATCTTACCATCAACCAGACTGCTTATATGGATGCACTAAGTACCACAAAACTGCATGTACAAGTCTTCCTGAGGTGAACACTTGGATGTTCAAAACATGTCGAAGACACTATAATTAACCTTTAGACGCCTAACGTCAACTATAGTTGACGTACCGCACCGCTAACCTCCAAAGTTGCATTTTACATATTTATTCAACAAATATAGGTACTGAATATTTTAAACATGGTGTATACTCTCCGTTTTTTCCTTTCAAAATGCAGTTTGTTTCATAATTCTAACGTATTTGGTTCCTGTATTAATCACATTTTATATACACGGTGTGCTAAAATTAAAAAAAATAATTCCGGCGCCAAAAGGTTAAACTAAAACATTAATGTAAAAAGTGTGCACTTTGTTGTTTCTTATTACATATGATATTTTCCATAGACTGACAATTTAAGGAACTGCACCTTATGTCTGACTAACCCTTTGATTCATGAGATTTTGTTTCATGTGCCATGTCGTAGACTTCCCTTATTCTCTGTATCTTAACACTACAAAGCTGGCCTTGGTGCTCTGTACAGACCCTTAATTCTTCACACGCTACCAGCCTCGGTGCACCATAGTCATGAATGCATTTAAGGGTGCTGTCAGTTTAAAAGCTCTGTCCTGTACACTAACATCATTGGAGAGCAAAGAAACAACCAAATTAAATTCACTGCACATCACCCAATCCATTAATTATTATCAGTTAGTAAGACTTCCAAGAAACTGTTCAAGGTTAGAGCAACCAGACCAATATTTATGACCAACATTTTTGTAGGCACTTAAAACTAAAAATCTAAATACAGCATATAATGTAATCTGTTTTCTGCATTGAATAACTGAAGGTGCTGCACGTGAAAAACTTCCCAAATCCAAATAAATCCAAGTGTGTGTGTGTGTGTGTGTGTGTGTGTGTTCAACACTTAAAGCAGAGTTACATGTATGGATTCTCATCATATGGTTTGTGCCCAGCATATACAGTGCTAATTTGTGTAAAATTTGGCTATAGCATAATATCTTGTGAAAATATGAACCAAAATGTTCTGTGTACATTTACTATTCCTGTATGATTTCAGGTTCATTATGAGTTTTAACTTGGTTTAAGGAATACTGTGTTTATTTTGCAGTACAATACTCTCTTCAACTTAGTACTCATTTTAAATTGCATGAGGGTGGATGAAAAAGCTTACAATTCCTTTTATTCAAGACACTGAAATTTCAAATGCTGCTGACATATATGACATAAGGTTCCAGTTTTCACAGCAACAGGATATGAGGCATATGCACAGAAGCACAGCTGCAGCAGTTCAACACGGTGACCCACTCGGAAAATTGGTCTTGCTTGTAAGTCAGAGGAGTTAACACACCTTTTTGTGGGAAACACAGAAAGTGTCAGTGGCTGACATCTATTGACAGCTTCTGGAACTGTATGGCAATGATGTAATGTTCAGGTAACATGTTGGCAAATGGTGTCATGTCTGCATTTGGCACAGACAATGTGATGGTCAACAACTGAAGTGGATGATGAAGCTCCTCAATAACAGAAGTAAAAACTGCATGTGTCGAAGAACTCATTCAGAAGAAAAGATATGTAATGCTGTCATGTATGGCATCTGATGTTGGTTAGTCCTATGGCACTGTACAGCATATTGTGGTGCATGTGTCACAGTACCATAAGTTTGTGCCAAATGGATGTTTCATGCATTAACAGATGACAACAAAGTGGCAAAAATTATGGCCTGTCCCAATTTCCTGCAAGTTATGCAGAAGAGCAAAACAACGGTATCAAGTTGTTACTGGTCCTGACCTAAATGCATTATTTCACTCCCACCAGTAAGCTATCAACCTCTAAGTGTTAACACCCAAGCTCACCCAGGAAGAAGACCTTTATGTGCGTCATCCCCGTTGTGTGATATACAATTAGTATGGCAACATATGTGCGTGGCACTTACCGTCAAACACAACTATTTTTGGTTAATTATTGTAAGGTTTACAACAACATGTTTCGGCCCTATTCCTGGGCCATCATCTGGTTGTATCACGACCTAGAGTAGGCTATACTACATGCTACTTATTGGTAATGGGTGTTTTGGAGAGCTCTCCATAATACTGCGTGTTTCCATGGTATGTGTATTTTTTCATTCTATATATTATAATATTTCTACCAGGATTAATTGCCCCGGAGTTTCCTGTGAGTATGACACTTATCTTATATGTTAAGTAATATAAGATAAGTGTCATACTCACAGGAAACTCCGGGGCAATTAATCCTGGTAGAAATATTATTATATATAGAATGAAAAAATACACATACCATGGTAACACGCAGTATTATGGAGAGCTCTCCAAAACACCCATTACCAATAAGTAGCATGTAGTATAGCCTACTCTAGTTCGTGATACAACCTGATGATGGCCCAGGAATAGGGCCGAAACATGTTGTTGTAAACCTTACAATAATTAACCAAAAACAGTTGTGTTTGACGGTAAGTGCCACGCACATATATTGCCATACTAACAGGAAGAAGACATCTGAAGTGACACCACCTGCTGGCAAAGTGCTGGTCACCATCCTCTGGAAACCACAGGGTGTGTTGCTAATGGACTTCCTGGAACACTTATGCAGACAGATTTAATGCTGATAGGTGCTGTGCCATGCTCAATAGCTTGTGACAGGCCATCACCAGAAAATGAAAATGTCCTGTCTTCTTAGTGATGGTGTGATTCTTCTTCATGACAATGCATGACTGCACATGGCACAGGAGACCTGGAACTTCCTGCAAATTTCAATTGGGAAATGTCTGACCATCCCCCATTCAGTCCAGCCTTGACACCCAGTGATTTTTATCCGTTTCCCGCCTTGAAGGAGCATATTTCTCCTCTTACGAACATGTCAAACATGCTACTTTCATGCGGCTGATGGAATAGGGACACAGTTTCTATGCATCTGGGATGGACTAACATATCATACACAATGAAAAGTGCCTCACCTTTCACGGGGACAATGTTGAAAAATGGCATTCTAGGGACCAAATGTGTACTGTCAGTTTCCTCTATTAAAATTGTGCCTTTGATTAATGGGTACTGTAAACTTATTTTCTTATCCACCTTCATACATAT
>Ga0123354_10007016_pt1 | contig 16849 bp, 9 predicted proteins | sample TergutLab28metaG_2_FD_97872 | JGI IMG/M metagenome (GOLD analysis project Ga0123354, IMG submission 97872) | Labiotermes labralis P4 segment gut microbial communities from Petit-Saut dam, French Guiana - Lab288 P4 | ecosystem: Host-associated > Arthropoda: Insects > Digestive system > Gut ...
AAAAAAAAACGGAGAGTATATACCATGTTTAAAATATTCAGTACCTATATTTGTTGAATAAGTATATAAAATGCAACTTTAGAGGTTAGCGGTGCGGTACGACCACTATAGTTGACATTAGGCGTCTAAAGGTTAAACAACGTACGCCGGTACGGACCTATTAACAACAATATGTCCGTACTCAAACAAGTAAACACAAGGGCCCGTTTGAACTTCTTTGAATGGTGTTACATTCAGTTTTATATTCCCATAATAATAAACCTGCCCACGCACAATGCACGGCACAACGGAAGCCTCTGTACCAGCTTATATAGGATCTTCTATTGCATCACATTTACACGTGACCTTCATTACACTGTAGACTGCCCGTACGTACTGAATCTTAGTACTGTGCTAACTTTCGTTAAGTACGTAGGCTGCTTCCAACATACCGGTACGTACTGTCTTGGTTACCGCAACTGTCGCACTTCGTGTCACTTTTATTAATGTTTTGTATATTCATATATTTTAAGTGTTTGTTTATATTTTAATTGTTTTAAAGTTTTGTAACAATCCCCAGTATGTCGGGATTCTGCACAATTATAAAACTGTTCTACAAAGAAATGTCTACGCTTTCAGTATTTCACTCTTCTACACCACGTCAGCTGTATAAAAAACTGGCTAATTTGTTTTTATGCGGCGTTGCTCTGGTTCGATTCCCTGATGATGGTCGCTTGCGGATGGAAACATGTAGCAATGTTGAATGCGATATTGTTATATATATATAGCGACTGACTACGGGCTGGACGGTCCGGGATCGAATCCCGGTTGGGACGAGATTTTCCACCCGTCCAGACCGGCCCTGGGGCCCACCCAGCCTCCTGTAAAATGAGTACCGGTGTTTTCCCGGGGGTTAAGTGCGGCCGGAGCCTGCTGCTGACCACTCACCCCTTCTAGTGCTGCGGTCATGGAAGAGTAGAGCTATAACTTTACCAACCCCCTGGTCCACACCGGGCCTGTAACGGGATCACTTTAACTTTATATATATAAGGAACACTTTTGTTCATTTTGTGGTTAGTGTCGTGAATTAGTTAGCCATAATGCACGGAATGAAGGATATAAACATGGGAGAGACGTTTAGTTATGAGATGAAAGTGTTCTGCGACTGTCGTGTTTGCACGTCGGCACTCAACAGCGCACGTATTCAGACGGTATGACACGTGACGCTTCTCCCAACAGCAATCAGACGCATTCCTTCTGCGAGTCCTTCCACTAATGTTCCCCAGTTACCTAGCGTCTGCGGCTGCAATGCTGAGTCCCGAAATGTATCTCGTCATTGTGTGTGCTGCTTTTTTCTTCTTTATTTCTTCGTTTTGTTTTCATATATTTGTGTTGCATATGTATGTTTGTGCTGGCTGTTTGATTAGCCTTTGCGCTATTAAACCAGCACGGAAATAACACGTATTGAATTGAAATGAATTGAATTTTATTAAATTTTTGTTCATTTTTTATGTTGCGGTCGAGCTGTTTCTTATTTTGCTCCGCATACTGGCTACCGTGACTGTGTGTCCGTGCTTCTACTCAGTACCTCAGTGTAAATACTGCAATAGTTTCTCCAGATAGGTCAGTGCCATTTCCTGTCACAGAATTTGAAAAATATTGCTCATTAATCGACGTATCATTCGTTGGTTAATCCGAGTTACCTTTATGCTGCTTATCCCGTCGTGTTAATGGGTAGTAGTAATAGTAGTGGTGGTGGTGGTAGTAGTAGTAGTGGTGGTGGTGGTGGTGGTGGTAGTAGTGGTGGTGGTGGTGGTTGTGCTGGTGGTGGTGGTGGTAGTAGTATAGTGGTGATGGTGGTAGTAATGGTATTGGTGGTGGTGGTAGTAATAGTAATAGTAGTAGTAGTAGTAGTGGTGGTGGTGGTGGTGGTAGTAGTGGTGGTGGTGGTTGTAGTAATGGTATTGGTGGTGGTGGTGGTAGTAGTAGTAGTAGTAGTAGTAGTAGTAGTAGTAGTGTTGGTGGCAGCAGCAGCAACAGTAGTAGCAAAACTAGTATTTGATGCTCAGGCAAGTGGCGGAAATCGTTTGCTTTCTAGCATTCCAGTTTACATTTAAAATAAATTGATATTTCAAGACCCCAAAACTGTACAATCCGGAAAAGATCATGGATCATTATGGAGTTACCTGCGGAGCACAAGACGCAAACTGGGGACGGATAATTTGACAGCAGCCGTAGAGTTATGGGCGGTGGTCAGTCGAAAGGTTGCTACTGCATCTGCTCTTGTGAAATCAGAAACTATAGTTTTGTTCTCAAGCATTTTGTGCAGGCGTTTGTGCTGGCTTTCAGTGGCACAGTAACTTAAACTGTCAACTTGGATATTTATTTTTATTATCAGTTTGGCAGAATGAAATGGCAGTGTACACGTACATGTTCGGCTGTTTGTTGTACCCTTCTGTGCTCCATGTAATTACCAAGAACCCCGCAGTGGGATTGGACCCTTTGGAATTATATATTTTTCTGAAGGTCTTTCAAATATTTAGTAAATAAATGAATTTATCTAATTCTCTTGCTGTGGGGGGGGCGTCATCAAGCGTTGTTAATGAGTCTATACCTGCATCTAAATCACCACATATAACAACCTTTTTGAAACAACCGATTCTACTAAAATAAAACTTCCTTGGTTCAAAGTTAATTGAAACTGATTCTCCATCGCAGTGAGTGGCGTCTAGCCAAAGTGTCAAACAGAAGTTCAAAAATATTCAATGAATTTCTGCTCCCGTCTAATTCTTGTATTTCAGAGAGCCGTCTGTCTGCATATGGTTGTGTTGACTGTTCATTTGGTGTTGTATTTAAGGTGTAAACCCCAATAATAAGACATATGTCATAATTTAATGGAGAACATCTCGTTGTGTTAGTGGAACATTAATAAACTAAGTCGTTGAGTGTCCGTCGGACAGTCAACTGTGGATGTAGCTAAATACAGAAAGGCTGTTGTGTTCGATGGACAGTAAACGATTTGTTCTTGGGTAAGCGCAGAGAAGAAAACCAATTAGATGCTACTGAATGCTTTATTGCACTTATTATCTGCTCAACATGTTTCGGGCACTTATATGCCCATCATCAGGAGCTCGAGACTATACTTGTGTTATTGCAGCATATGGTGTGTAATGCCTTGGTTGTTGGTGGTTGGCTGTTAGGAACAGAGCGGCAGGCTATGCGTCCGGGATGAAGGAAATTGTGCCATTAGTAGCAGTACGCAAAACTTACGTATAAAGTAACTCTATTATAACCCTTTAAAGACTAAAATTAACCACATCTGTATTCAAGTTCTTACCGCGGAGTAATCACATTCCGCCATTGTTATAAAATTAATATTTATTACTGCATTACGAGAAATTGCTGATTGTTGTGAGAAAAATTCAAAACGCATTACTGTCCCCTATGGGCAGAATGGCGAATGGCACAATTTCCCTCATCCTAACAGCCGACCGCCAGCAACCAAGGCATTACACACCATATGCGGCAATAACACAAGTATAGTCTCGAGCTCCTGATGATGGGCATGTAAGTGCCCGAAACATGTTGAGCAGATTATAAGTGCAATAAACCGTTCAGTAACGTGTAGTTGGTTTTCTTCTGTACGCTTATACAACGAGGCACGGACAAATATACAACAAATTTTTCTTGGGTATTTGTTGTGTTTGATGGCTGCATACGTTGGCTTTTAGTCTGGGTTATTGAAATGCCATTAAACCATAGGTAGATAGAATCTTGTTCTTCACTTCATGACGTTACTGAAGTTACCCCAGACGAATGACAGAATGAGTCAAAGAATTTTATTCTGGAATTAACCAAGATGTATTCCGTTAGGTCAGCCCTAACATTATTCTTTCGGTATGATACCTACCTTATACTGCTAAACAGTGTTGCAATACCTTGTTTGCAGACTGTAATAGATGTGAGTTAACCCTTTAAATCCCACAGGTTTCCTTATGTACTACCAGGTTTAATATTCAGGAATTCGCCATTCTGCCCATAGGGGACAGTAATGCGTTTTGTATTTTTCTCACAGCAATCAGCAATTTTTTCTTGATGTAGTATTAAAAGGTGAATTTTGTACCAATGCCGGAATGTCATTATTCTGCGGTAAGAACTTAAATACAAATGAGGTTAATTTTCGTCTTTAAAGTGTTTTAATAGAGTGACTTTGTGCGTAAGTTTAGCCTACTGCTACTAATGGCCCCAACGTTGGAATTTTGTCACTGAATGTCGCATGTAAGTGGCCCAAGCTACTAAAATGGTCAATGAATGAAACAACCCAGAACCACCAATCTGTTCGATTATCTGTGATGCTCCAATCGAAAGGTGACTTCCTGCGCTAGACTTGAGGTTCTCAGAGAAGTGTTAAGGCTCAGATATTTCGACTACTTGACCCTGAAAGTGGAGGCATTATTTACCTCCGAAACGTCTGTTTCTGTTTACCAGTCGATGCGGCGTAACATCCTAGTCGACGTGAATGTTCTTGCTGCATTGTGTTTCTCGTTCTGACATCTGTAGGTGTATCTGCAACTTCATACGAACATAAGTACCATCTGGCGGACAGTATATGGACTTTTGATTTGTCCAGCTATTCCTCAGTTACGTGAGGGAATCGATTTGTCACCTGAGTGCACATGCTTCGACCGTCACGTGATCAAACAAGTTTGCGTGTAGTCAGTTCGCTACCCAGTAATGAAAAATGCATATTGTTCTATACCGACACGGAAGATTTAACGCAGTGCAGACCCAAAATATTGTTACGCTCTACCACTATCATGTTTAGCTGTGCGTTTGCATTATTTTGTAGAGTAATGTCAATAAAATGCCATGTTCTGATATATTAAACTGAACATTCAGTGCCAAAAAATGTGGAAAGTACAGACGAATTAGCCTACTTAATGAATGTTATGAACTATATAGTAAGCTTTTAAATGAAAAATTGAAAGCACAGGCAGAAAAGTTCCTTTTGTAATGCCAGAAAGAATTCCGAAAAGGCAGATCTTGCATCGATCCGTTGTTTAGTATGGAATAACTTACAGCAAAGAGAAGAGAGTTTAATTTGGAAACACATTTAGCATTTCTTGACTATGTGAAAGCTTTTGACAATGTTAAAAGAGACGTTGTTTGAAATATTACAAAGCAAAGCTAGTCCCAATTTATTATTAAAAAGTATAACATAAATTTACTCTGAAAAATAAAAGTAAGGCTAAACAATCAATTAGTTAAGTTTTCACCCTTTTATAGGCCACGAAGGCCCTTAGGGTGAGTAGAGGTATAGCTCTACTCTTTCTAGGACCTCGGCACTAGATGGGGTGGGGGTCAGCCCCACGCACCGGCCGCCTCTACCCCCGGGAAAGACCCGGTATCCATTGTAGAGGAAGCTGGGTGGGTCCCAGGGCCAGTCTGGACAGGCGAAAAATCTCGTTCCCACCGGGATTCGATCCCGGAACGTCCAGCCCGGTAGCTCAGTCGCTATACCGACTGAGCTACCGGGGCCACAACAATCAATTATCATAACATAAATTAGTCGCCAAGTCATACAAGGCTGCCCTTTATCACCAACGCTGTTCATCATTTACACGAATGCAATAACAGTCAAATGGAAGCAGACTTACACAAAAGGGATTACTTTAACAACTACTCAAAAATTAATACTTTACTTTTATGCAGACCATCAAATCATGATAGCTGGATCAGGGGACAATTTACAGAAAGGAGTGTTCACATTACGAGACACAGCAAACAAATATAGACCGGAAAAATCACCAGAAAAATCTGAGACGATGACATTTTTAGGACAGAATCCAGTAAGATGTACAGTCGTTGTGGATAACGTAGGTTTACAACAAGTAATGAATTTTAAATATTGCGGTTGTAAAAGTTCCTATCAAAATGACAAGGTTATTCAGCAAAAACTAGCAAAGTTTGCTCATCTACTGAGAATTCTAAACATTAAACCGACTTCGGTCCAGAAATTTTCAAGAATGAAGGTGTATAATGCATTCGCTCTCCACATTCTTTTATATGGAAGCGAAATTAAGAAGCTTAGAAAAAAGGCTAAAAGCGACTGGCATCAATTGAAATGAAATTTTTCATAACAGCCAGGTACAACCTTTCTGACCACAAAGGAAGGAAGAAATTTTGGGAAAGTCTAAAGCATAATTAGTTGACGAGAAACTAAGAAGATACAAATCAAATTGGCCACGACATGTAACAATAATGAACAACAACAGGGTGCCAAAAATAATGTTGAATTATAGACTGAATGGACGAATACGATTTGGAAGACCTTCAAGAGACTATTAGACGAGGCCAGAACGTATCCATCAAGGCCTAATTCGTGACTATTGTGATGACAATGATGATGCGATGATGACGACAACCATGCAGCAGTGTGTATTTGCCAGCAATTATTCTAATTTTCTTACTCTACTGTCACCACAGTCCATCATGAATCTTGGCCTCTTCTTCTGTTGCTCGACCTCGTTTGTTTACAAGCTTACAGACATATAAAATTCCTACGTGGTTGAGTTGTCAACCCCACGCCAGACCCCCAACCTGGAGGACCAGGGTATTCCTTTTTGTCTGGGTCATCTCCTTTGACCCATCCGGCACGGCAGGCTCTACCTCCCGGTATACATTTCAAGATCATTTGACCACGGAACACACACCCCAGTGATTCTGGACTCACATTTTATTTGGAAAAAGTCTGGCATCATCTGGTGTGACATAGAGAATATTAAGTTCAAAAGGCCATCATCTTTGGTACGAGTATAAAGCACGTTTTCATATTTGTCAGTTTGTCAGTTTGTCTGTCGGCGGTAACAGAAGACATACTGTCTGGCTGCGGGCTGTAGGCGGATGGTAGCGAAGCGTGGGGAATTGAAACTTCTTATTAGATGCTACTATAGAGGTACGTAAAGTGAGGGAAACTGCAATCCATCTTAAACTCTCAGTAAGACATTTATTTTTAGTGGCTGACAGACTGCCTCAACGCATCGTTGATAACAAATGTACTAGGTCTACTTCTATAACTGATACATATGTTGGCGTCTTGATTGTGTGTTTGTGCTATTTATGTTATTTTGTTGATTTGTTTCGTTGTGTTGTGATGTGAACGTTCTGTTATAACCCAATTATTGTGTTCAGAAACACGTAAGACACAATGAAACTAACCTGACCTGTAAACTAAGCCTCCGCGAGTGCCTTAGGTTAGACGTCAGGCTAGTCTCTCTCTGTTACAATCTGCTGTTCCACCGTGGGACTGCAACACAGTGGTGGGGTTATAACAGGAAAGGTGCTAGTGTTTTATCGTTGGCTTTCACAGAGAATGGCCATTCAGGGAAAGAGAAAACTTTGTATCGGGCATTACCCTACTTTAGAAAATATGTATAGATTTTCGAAGCTACGTTTTGGAAGTTGCGTTTTTCAGCGTTTTAACTCGGTCTCAGTAAAGAACTAGACGCCTGAAATTTTCCACAAACTGTGAAAGATTTTGTGTGTTACGTGCTCTTGTAAGAGTACTTCACAGATGGCTGTACAATTTCGCGGCCTAGTAGAGTAGTGTACCACGAAATGAGCGGAGCTGAGTACGTCTGCACTGGAAACTAAATATTGTGTCTCTAATGAGATACTTCCAAAAATGTGCATCTCAACATATTCTTATTTCCTCTGTTGTTAACTTGATCTCCCAACTGGCCTTTCGTGTGACAAACTACATGTGACATTCCTCATTGACGTTTGTGTCTCGTGGTCGTAACCTATGAATAACCGTGCAGTTTGTCAAGACACGTGTGTATCTTATATGATGCTTTTGGTTTGTGAGTGAGTCACACTGTGCTTAGTTCACCATTGTCAAATAAATGACAATTTCTAAACGGCCTTTACATCAACGCGCTTTCTTTTCTGATCAGACTTATAGCAAACGCAAATCAAAAGGTAAAACGTAATACCAGAGTTAAGTAATTAGATTATTACGTAATTGTTTATGTAAACGTATATAAGCACAGCATTAACCTTTTAATAGCGGAGTTGTGGGCCCGGTAGCTCAGTCGGTATAGCGACTGAATACGGACTAGACAGTCCGGGATCAAATCCCGGTGGGGACGAGATTTTCCGCCCGTCCAGGCCGGCCCTGGGGCCCACCCAGCCCCTTGTAAAATGGGTACCGGCTGTTTCCCGGGGTAAAGTGCGACCGGGGCGTGCTGCTGACCACTCACCCCCTTCTAGTGCCGCGGTCATGGAAGAGTAGAGCTATACCTCTACCCACCCTCTGGGCCACACCGGGCCTGTAACGAGATCACTTTACCGTTACCTTTAATAGTAGAGTTAAAAAGCGTAACATAAAACTTTTCTTCTCTATGTGTATTTTACATTGTACTGTACTGTACCTATGTACTGTACATGTTTATAAAGAAATTAAAATTGAGAGATAAGAATTATGAAAATATTTTAGTTACAAGAGTAATAATAAATGGTGACGAAACATGAAAGAGAGACAAAGACGGGTATGAGGACAAAGGAATCCACTAAACAATGACATCATGACATTTCGGCTGTTTGTAAAATAAAATAGTAATTAACAGTCAGTATTGAAAAACTTCATCATTCGTCATGAATCAAGGGAGGCATAGTGAAATACTCCGTCACTTAGCGCGTGAATAATATGTTGCATCGTCATGTGGCTGGTCCATATTTAGTTTTGTACGATATAATAGAGTTTATTAAGGTGCTGTACTACAAATCGGAAGGTCACTGGTTCGATCCCAGCTGGCGTCAATGGAATTTTTCATTGACATAATCCTTCCGATCGCACTATGGCTCTTGGTTTGAATCAGCCTCTAACAGAAATGAGTACCAGGAGCATTTCCTGGGGGTAAAGGTGGCCGGTGCTTAAGGCTGACAACCTTACCACCATCCTGTGCCGTTGTCATGAAATCTGGGAATCTTAGCTTCCTGCAACCGTCTGGGCCACTCCAGGCCTGTAAACGGGACTGCTTTACCTTTAAATACAGTTTATTATGTTTTGACTTTATGGTCTGTAGTGGCTTTCCAGAAGTGTAAAGAAGCAAAGCAGTAAAACTTTCTTAGTAGTATTAAGTACTGAGCGTACTATAAACTAACTGAGTTTTAACACTTGGTCTGAAAAAAGGAAAGTGTTCCATGACAGCAATTTGACTCGATTTGTACCCTTACCACCGCGCATCTTTATCGAGGTGAAGATGTTCGGAAGCAGGAAACTCAGTTCCTTTATTACCCAACATGCTTACCCGGAGTGAAGTTTACCCTAACAGGAAAATGACGGTTTCTACGTTTTCTAATATGCTTTCCCAATTGAGAATTGTTCCATGACAAAAAAAAAACTGACTCAATTTCTACACCTTACAACATGTAACCCTGACGTTCACATTTTATCATGACGGAAATTTGACTCAATTTCTACATTCTTCAGTTTGCTTTCCGGTTATATTCTTTGACAGAAAACTGGCTCAGTTTCTATATTTTCGAAAGTCCTTCTCCTCCGTGAAGTGTTCCGTGACAGAAAACCGAAGCAGTTTCTACATTTTCCATGTGCTCCCCCGTTGTTCAGTGCTCAGTGACAGAAAACTGGCTCAGTTTCTACATTTTCCAACGTGTTTCCTTGTCGTGAAGTGTTCCTTGACAGCAAACTGACTCGGTTTCAACGCTGAAGCAAACTGGATAATTTTCTGCACTAACAAGCAGCTTTTCCATCGACAGGAAAGTCAGATTCCTCCTTCCTCTAAGACTACAAGGAGAAAAGTTCTGTAAGTCTGTTCATGCTGTTGGGCATACCCACGCCTATGTGTATCAGATGATGTTTATTTCGTAACATTTGGTGTGGAAATTGTGTTATTATAAAATTCTATATAGAGTCGTTCTTTTAAATTAGTAAAATTCTAAGTTGAAAGTCTTTATTGTTATGTAAGAAGGTACATCCTTATGTATTTTGAAATTTTTAAACATTTTTAGTCACAAAAATAACAATATGGCTGCAGTACGACCAGAAATTTCTGTTCCAATAATATAATTTAAAATTACTTTCTACGCATACCAGTTTCTGTGAGGTAGGGCACTCTCTGTTTAATATCTCATTCACCGCATGTTCATCCCTTTACGCCAAATTGTGGTCATAAATTAACCCACAGGAACGTTTTATTCTTCCACAGCGCTGCTTGCTTATGCATCCCAAGGACATTGTTGTTAGCTCTCTGATTTCGTGTTCTTTGGCTTTTATTCAAACTTTCGCATATCCCTGGTGTTCAGATTCTTCATCATGAAATTACTGGTGCTTGAAACACTACACCGAATGTTGTTTCGTTTTCCGTTTGCGAGACATTCCAGGTTAAAATACTGATCTGGTACTGCCCGAATTCCTTGTGATTTTTGTCAGTCCGTCCAGGTAAATTCCCTTGCAATACCTGACACTATAAGTATATAACTGCTACTTTTCTCCATATTATTTCGAATTCTATAATTCCTCGTTTTATATGCATAACATTTTTTATTGGTGAACCGTAGAAGAACATACATATTGATACGATACAGATACAGTGCAGTGTGGGCTTTTTGAGTCCGGCTACTTCTCTTCTGCATATGACGTATTTATGCCGTATACATTGACCTTAACGAAACTAGTGAAGGTCGCTTCTGACGGTGATTCGTACAGGGGCGGACGGGGTATCGATCTGTAGGCCTTCCGAGTGGAAGGGGCAATCTATATATATCCAGCAGTAATGACAACCCTTGCGCAGGGCACACTACGGTGGTACCTTCTGAATATCTGATCAAATTTGAGAGGAAGCGTCTTTAAATAAGTGGTGTCTGTCGGTTGTAGCGGAGTCACGTTTTGAACATGTCGAAAGATGCGTCAAGTGAAGACGCCAAACCGCGCACTGACAGTTGCTGTAAACGTACCAAGAATGCGAAGTTTGACTGTAGTTTATAACATATCCAACATGCCAAAATTCTTTGCAAATGCCATTGATTTCTTTTGTTAACCAACTGAATACTGATGTCTAAATCCTTTGTGAGGTACCTTAAACAGCTTGTGTGTTGCCATTATGTTCTGTTGTGTCGCCCATGGTGATATTGATCAATATCATCGCTTTGGATAATACGACGTGTGCCTTGTGGTCCTGACTTCGAAAACCATGCTTCTGTGTCGCATTGTGGGATATCGTCCGCTCTTATACACAACGTATAGGGTAAGTTTTTTTTCGCAATGTGTGGGTATTAATTTGAACACCGAAGGTTTACAGCATTTCAATTGTGTTTGTACTGTAGAGTAACCAAAAGAGTTACGTTACTGAGTTAGGGATTAAATGTTTGAGGAGTGGGTAGGTAATTACTGCGTTAATACGTGAACCATGAAGGAAAGATTAAGTTAGTTGGCGGTTTGGTAAGTTAGTAGTGAAGGTCTTTTGATGTTTCATGTGGGGATTGTTGGTGTTGTAAAAGGTAAATTTGTCCCCGTGCACAACGTAAAGGCATAAAAGAGATTGGAGGTATAGCTCCATTCATTCTTGGCTTTGCCATTGATTACTGTGAATGGTCAGCTTTATGCCGCAACCGTTTTACTCCCTCATTCGCAGTGAGTATGAGGCTGGGTGGGACTGAGCCCCGGTCTGGACAATTTGGGAGTAGGGGAGTAGAGAAAATTTAGACTCTCCCGGAAATCGAACCACGATTCCTCGGACCTCTAGCCTGTAGCCTATCGCGGCTTCTTGTTGATGTCATTATCATTGTGGAATCTGGAGCATAACATTTGGTGACAAAATCTCGTTAAAAGAAACGAACCTCAAGAAGCTTGAAACAGTTGAAGGACGGCAGCTACATTTACGGGAATATTAAGACACTATAACACGAGATAGTAACCGACTGTAGGCAGCGCTCTGTGCTGTTACCTAGCAGTGAGCTCATAACTGTTTCGGCAAATAGAATGAAATAATAGTAATAATAATAATAATTTTCATTATTTGGGAACAACCCTAACGAATCAAAATTCCATTCAGGGGGAAATTAAGAGCAGATTGAAGTAAGAGAATGCTTACTGTTATTCGGCGCAGAATCTGTTGTCCTTCAGTTTGCTATCAAATGTACTATAATTAAAATGTAAAAAACTACAATTTTCCCTGTTTTTTGTCTGCGTGTGAAACTTGGTCTCTCGTGTTTAGGGAGGAAGGTGGGCTGAGGGTGTTTGCGAAAAGGGTGCTTAGGAAGATATTTGAGCCTAAGAGGGACGAGGTAAGAAGGGAGTGGAAAAGACTATATAACAAAGAGCTTAATGATCTGTACTCCTCCCAAATCTATTCGGGTGATCAAATCGAGAAGAATGAGATGGGCGGGACATGTAGCACGTAGGGCGGAGAGGAGAGGTGCATAAGGGGTTTTGGTAGGGAGACATCTTGGAAAACCCAGGCATAGATGGGGGATAATATTAAACTAGATATTCAGGAAGCGGGATGGGGAGGCGTGTACTGGATTGATCTTGCTCAGGAGATGGACAGGTGGTGGACTGTTGTGAATGCGGAATGAACCTTTGGGTTCCATAAAATGTGGGAATTTCTTGACGAGCTGAGAACCTGTTAGCTTATCAAGCAGGACTCTGTTCGAAGGAATTAATTGTCATTTTCATAAAATTTTATTGTTGTTTGAATTGTGTGCTTGCCGGTCCGGTTGCAACACATTGACGGCTAGTTGTGGAAGATACAATTTAGTGTTAAAATATTGTCCTTAAGACATCCAGTAATAACTCTCTGGAAATAAGGGTAACAAAATGGCCCTCATTCATTAGTATTCAGCTCTAGAGGCCGGTTCGGCAGGAGCCAGATCCCGATTATGGAACCGATATGGCTCTTGGCACACTGCATCCTAGGCAAGTTCTTGAGGGTAGTTTGCCATTGCTTTCCCCCGCCATTAGACGTTCCCACTTTCGCCGCCACGTGCCTCTGCGTCCTCAGCGAAAGGTGGAATTATGGACGAGAAAGATGTCCGGTAGTAATTTTGCCTAAATTCCGACTAACACGTAAATTTAGGGATCTTTTACATGCTGCAAATCTACGACATGGGACCGACGGCTTTACTTCCCCTCCGAAGCAAGGCGTGCTGAGGAATTTTTCGCTTCGACCGGTTTGAACCCGCGAACTTGGGTACCAAAGGCCAGCACGCTACCTGTAGACCACCGAAGCCGCTTGGCGAAGATAATTGAAAATGAATAATTCCAATGAAACCATAAACCCAAGACACGGCAGATGTTGTTGTGTGACTTGCAACAGTTTACATTAGCGTCATGGGAAGAATTACAGGATTGCCAACATGACGGCGAATAATAGTAAATGTCGGAGAGGATCAGGTGTGGCCTGGCTTGTTTTGCACGTGTCGTGTGTGGGAAATTTATCATCAGTGAGGCTAGAACTTCCTTAACGTAAAGGAAAATAAGTTTTTGAGTAAATAGCGTCATGTAGAAATTCATTCACAGTAGGCCTAATGAAAATGATTGAGTCAATTTGGTGTAGACATTAGTAAAGTTGGCATTGAAGACATATGTTTCTCCTTGTCCTAATAACAACTGGTTATGGTGAGCGACAGCCCCAGCGATACCCAGGGAATATTAACATAATGAAGGAAACCAGCAAAACCAAAGTTCCATCTCAAAGAAGCGTCACTCATTCGCTAACACAAACTGAAAGCTGAATGTCTTTACTTCTCAGTACACCAAAAGCAGAGCGTACAGAACTGTTGCTACTTGTACACTTTGCTAAGATCGGAAGGTGCTAATAATCCCAATTTATGTATTTTTGTACCTTTAACCGTGAAGTTAAAGGTAAAATTCACCCTGGAACAGGCCACGAAGGCCCAGAGGGGGAGTAGGGGTATAGCTATACTCTTTCTTTAACCTTGGCACTAGATGGGTTGGGTGGTCAACGCCACGCCCCGGCCGCTTTACCCCCGGGAAAGATCCGGTACCCATTGTACAGGAGGCTGGGTGGGATCCAGGGCCGGTCTGGACGGTTGCGGAAAATCTCGCCTTCACCGGGTTTCGATCCCCGGACCGTCCAGACAGTAGCGAGTCGCTATACCGACTGAGCTATGTCGGTCCACGTACTTTTACTTTTAAGCGTAATCTTATTAATTGTTAGTGAAAATTGTTCTGGCAGCAGTCACACAGTTTCAAATGGTCGATCTACATTTCACGGACAAACGGTTTGTCCTGAATGGGGGAGGGGGGGGGGTAGATGTGTCTGGCCGGTGCGTGCGTGCGGCTGCTGGGTACGTGGCGGACTGCGGAATTGTTATTGGCAGGATAGACGGACTGATTGTACTACTACCACTACTACTGCTGCTACTGCTATTACTACTGGTAACATAAACACACATGTAGAAAACATCAAGCATTTCCAGTATTGTGAAGTGAACGAGCGCACAGTGCGAATGCCTTATTCAGGGTGGATAAAAGCATCACGTCAGACGCCACGCGGCTTTGCGCATGCTCACCTACCACATTCTTCGCAGACAACTAAACTTTTTTTTTTTTAATTAACGACTAAACTCTACTTAAAAAATACAAGCCTCAAAAAATGAGACAAAATGTACCAAATGTGAGATATTAGGCTGTGCTTTGGAACACCCGGCACATCCCATGCTCACGCCTCTGGCAGAGATTTTGACTTGCGTTAAGGATTCACCCAGTTCAGATCTGTACCGAGACAACACCTGTTTTGACTAGGTCTTCAGTAATTTGCATTATTCCCTTCAGGTAAATGCCAGCGTAGGACCTCGCATTATACAACAGCAGCACCGTTTTATGTCCTTGCGAATTGCGAATCCATTATTTACTGCTATTACTGCACTTCGCCACTAGATTGTCTGATCTAGTGGCAGCTGCTGTGTATAATCTATAGATAAATAATTTTGTTTTGTACTTGCTGCAGGATGAACAGCGGCCTAGAATTGGAGTGTTGTCATGGGCAACTGACTCAGATGCTAATCAGAATGACTTTTTACCTTCACAAGGTAAGTGCTAGAGCAGCAACTTCAGTATTCCTGGAATAATATCACTAAGTGATGGTTTCTTTGTGAGAGAAATTTCCCACTAACCTGTAGTAGTCTAATATCGGCACTTCAGCAGACACTTTGTGGGAAAATGCACTGTACTAATGCAGCGCTTGTTGAACCTTTTTGACAGTGATACTGTCACATTGAGCCTAAAACAGCCTGTGGAAACGATTATGCAGTCAAACTAGTGACCTACATACTTGCTAACTGAGCCCCAAATGCTGTATATATTAAGGATTAAAAGGTTGACCTTGACAGCGTACTTATGAGTCGCTTATTTCTGGGCGACACTTGCAGAGAAAAGATACAGATCCTGTCAAAAATCTAAGTCTGTGTTGCTTTCTATTGGTTACAGTTTGTTAGGTATTCAGTTTATAATAAGCATGAAGTCAAGGTCATGCCCAACTCTAACCATCTGTAACACAACAGAAATATTAGGACTAACTCACACACACAAAATACAACACACTTAAGTCCAATGTATTTTCAACTAGCATACATCGGTTACTGGTCATACACATCTAAGGGTTTGACTTTACCTTGCGAAGCCACTTCCAAGGTCAAAGCCGCATCCTTGAATAACGTTAGCTGCAGTCAGCATGGCATGGTTACTGCTGGGTTCACCTCAGGACGTCGATATACTGCTTTAAAAAATATTTAGTATGCCGGAAGTGAATTCATAGCTTCAGTCATTGTCAACGTTTTTGAAATGGACAAACCAAGCTTGGTAGTGCTTGCGCAGTGCTTTCCCTCTTAATAAATTTCTCCTTCACTCTACACCAACAACTGGCAAGTAATCTAGTCACTAGCAGACTGTAGTCTGGTTTTTTCTAGTGTTATGGAGAACTAGTTCTTGACTAACACCATATAACAGAGTCCTTCTTGAGCAACATGTACTTGAAGATGCTCATATCATAATAAGATTTATTGTTTTTCATGGAACCTACGAACCACATATGGAGTTACCTGAATCCAGTTCATACCAAATTTCACTAATATTTATTGCAGAATTTCCTCACAATGACACCTGGGTCTCTTATGTAGTGTGTTCAATTCACGTCATTGAACTTTCTGCCTTGCAATTAGTTTCCCCTTGTTTTCTGTGAACTTCAAATTTCTTATGTCATAATTTTTATTACATTGGTTTTGTAATTTCTTTTTACATTTTATCATCCCTTTCTAATTACCTAGACATTTTGTCTCCATTTTTATTTTAGTCTTTTTGGCTGCCTTATACTTTCATTAATTTATTTTTTCTTAATTTAGTCTTTTACATTCAGCGTGTGTTTGTAGCCCAGTTGCACTCGTGGGCTAACAATCTTGTTAAGAAGCTTGATATACGTTGATCAGCACAAAACTAAATTTTACCACATACTCAGGCATTTATTATTTTGAACATTATATTCATTAATAAATATGTTGGTGAACATAGGAAATGAATTACCATAACAGAAAATTATGGTGTAATTGAACACTTACACAAGTTTGTGTTGAAATAAAAATAATTAATTGGAGATGTTTAAAAAAGTATAATAACAGATATTATATGAGTAGATATAATAGGACACATCTCTAAATCTGATAAGTTTATCAGGAGAGTTAAACACTGAATTTGGAATAGGATTTCTGTATTTTTGTATTGTATTGTATTGTATTTATTGTGCGTTCGTCAGATCCATACAAGGCTGGATATTGAACTTGTCAAGTATTACATAGTTACAGTTACAGAATAGGAAATAAAATTAGAAAATAA
>Ga0123354_10007017_pt1 | contig 16848 bp, 11 predicted proteins | sample TergutLab28metaG_2_FD_97872 | JGI IMG/M metagenome (GOLD analysis project Ga0123354, IMG submission 97872) | Labiotermes labralis P4 segment gut microbial communities from Petit-Saut dam, French Guiana - Lab288 P4 | ecosystem: Host-associated > Arthropoda: Insects > Digestive system > Gut ...
TCAGCCTCTAACAGAAATGAGTACCAGGAGTATTTCCTGGGGGTAAAGGCGGCCGGTGCATAAGGCTGACAACCTACCACCATCCTGTGCCGTTGTCACGAAATCTGGGAACCTTAACTTCCTAGAACCCCCTGGGCTCCTCCGGGAGTGCTTTACCTTTTTGTGGAACGCGGTTCAATTGTTACCGCATTTGCGCTTAGGTCTTCCACGCCTTCTTAACCTTCCAGTATTTCCAAACAGAAAAATACCTTTGGAAAGGGGGGGGGGGGGGACAGGGAAGGAACCCAAAAAAGGTAAGGGAGGTCTTCTGATTCCATCACGAAATTCTTGGAATGTCGCAAAACTTTTAAACGACGTTTAATCAAATTTAGACAAATTTCTCACTAGGATCAGGCTATTATGTGTTTCGCATACCTGCCTTTTGGCACGCGTCTGAGTCCATAAATCTATTCAGCTTAAATTTTCCACGATGGTTGAGACTTTGACAAATTCCAAGGTCAGTGTAACACATTATAATTTATATTCGTCAATTGTGATAAGGTTCCTTGGTTTGTTCCCAATTACCATGAAAACTATAAGCAGAAATCAAAGGTAGAATGTGTGAAATGAATGCGTGGCGAGAAGATGATAACTGTCTGCTCGACGAAGCAATTCCGCAGAATAAATTCAAGTAAAGCACTTTTATGAATGCAGCTATATAATATCTGCTCATTTAATCTGACACATTTCATTTATAGAATTCCCACAGGAGCTATGTCCTTCATTTTTCTATCGTCAGTGACACAATTCCCGATTTTCCAGCACACAAATTAGCCATTATCTCTACAGCCGCACACAAAGCAATTGTATGGAAGACCTTGACCTATTACAAGCGGAAGAGCTTAAAGAGGATAAATCAAATAAAATATATTTGTTGAGTCTCAAATACATTGCTTTGGATGTAACTGCGAAAGTTAGTTTTAAGTGTTACACATCCGCTATATTTATTTTCTAATGACAGTCATTTATCTTTTACTGTTTATTACTTATATAAAATTTCTAGTACAATGTAAGTTATTCTATAAAATGAAGCAAATTTTGCAATAATGCCATCTTTCCTCACTTATCTAAACTTACAAAATTTCTTCAAGCTGGTTTTCATATTTTTTATTTTGTACAAAACTTAATTTAAATTTTTAAATTTATAAACTCATCTTGTGTGCTATTTCTTCACTTAGGATCGAGTATAAAAATTTATTGCTTACAATTTTTCCATCTACATTTGTGCCCCATTTTATTTAAACATTATATTCTACGTCTCTTTTTCTTGACATAGGGCGCAAATGGCTTCTCCTACACTTCTCCTTGAACCTACTAGTTTCAAGTTTCACAATTTAAATTGAATTATTCAATTTCTCTTTTCGTATTAAAACAATGTATACAATATTCGCCTGCCCCCACTTTTGACTCACAAACCAAGATGAAACAAAAGATTAATTTTCTTCTGTTTTCACTCTACTCGAAGTCTTTGAATGTCATTACACCCAATCTTAATAATTGCGCATGTAGGCCTTCAATTTCCCCTCTGTTTAGCCAAATAAATTCAACACAATTTTGTACGGTTCCTCTCTTATTGCCCAGCTAATTATCAATTCGGAAAGAAGTTGAAACACTGACTTGTACTGATGGCAGATGAGAAACCTTCCATAGTTACAGGCTGAACAGTCTAGGACATGAATGTGAAGAAGCTAACCGCACAGACTTAAGCTTACGTAACTGTAAAACACCTCCGCGGTGTTCTGAGCAATTCAATCAATGCACCATCCCGCTGAAACATAACAAATTATATCACTAAAACTGCGATTACAATTTCTCGTCTTCTCCTTTCAAAAAGGAAGAGACTTCGTACTCAAGGACACACTCGGTACCTACCCATTATTTCGGCATGTGACGCCGCGTCATTGGGTAGTTGGCTCCCGATATTTTGGGATAACACAGTTGTCTCCTCTTGACTGGTGGATATTGCCAAGAGAAATGTACTGTTGGACAATGTCACTCTTGAATATCAGACCACTACGTTTTCTCGAAACTTCGGGAAACACCAACCAATAACGCAGAATCGTATGAAGAAAGGATACCTCAGCTAAAGCCCTGAGAAAACCTTAAAACTTTATGTATTTCAAGGTATACGTGGCCCCAGTTTAATCTAAACGTCGTAAGGGAACTTATCTTGTCAGTAGTGCCGACATTATGCTGTTCCTGATAACGGCGTGCAACTACATGACAAACCACGTAAGCAGCTAAAGTATATCGGAACTTTTTGAGTGGTGACTCACTTGTAGGCTTTGACTAAACCGACGGTCTTCAGGACGGGCAGAGTTCGGAGTGAACAGGGAAGTTTGAAATTAAAATGGAACAGGTAAGTCCGCAGTCTGGGAGAAGTTTCGGACTCTAAGTTTTAATTGTGATATTATATTCAACAAACGGCATGCTGAATACAATTTTGGGCTCAAATTTCTGAGGAATTAACACTACCCACACAGCACTGTAATCCACTAAAAACGACGCACACACTCCTACAATTTCTGTGCCACTCTCACTGGATACAGATAGTGTCTCTTAGGAAGAACAGCTGGTTGATTGTGCACACAGGAATAATCGATGCTTATAGAAAGTATTGCATGAAACTCATATAATTATACTGCGTGATTATAATACAGAACTTTTAGTTCTCAAAACAGGTAATACGTATAACTGATCGATTATTTTTAAGGAGTTAACCGAAGTAAACCTTGCAAATTTACAATTATTATTGTTATTACAACGAATTGCGGTTAAAATTTATTATTTTGGTAGTGGGGTTAAAGTAAATTTCAAAATTGTTTAAATTCTTGTGAAGTCTGAGGTTACCATGGCGGTGATTAAGAGGAATAATCTCTTCTGGGATGTGATTCTATCAGTATGGTAGAAGCGAGGAACCTACTGCCTCCATTTTCAGAGCAAAAGAAACATGTTACTAACTATACTGCTACGACTGTCACCACCACTACAACAGCAACAGCAGCAACAACAACAACAACTATTACTGCAAATAATAACAATAATAATAAATCGTTCACATAACACCTGACAAACATACCTGGAAAGCAAATATCACATATACCACAAGTTGAAACCACAGAACAGATGCAATAAGATATACCTTAGATACATGGTTTGTTTCAGATGTATAATTTTAAATACCGTGTATAATAAAGGTGGTGGTGTTGGTGATGATTATGATGATGATGATACTAATAATTCAATATGTTAAAGTCCAGGCTTAACAGCAGAAGTGTCCATAATAAAGCCAACACCAAGACACAAATAAGACACAAAAACAGTACAAATACACAAAAACAAAACACTAAACGAAGAAAAAATTGGGAAGGAAAAACAGTATAAAGAGTACTAGGACAAAGGTCCTAAACCCCGAAATAGCACAGAGATGGTGATATAAAAATGTCGAGGAATAGCGCAGAATTTGTTTTAGAGAAGTAATGGTTTTTCTGAACATACCGACGTCTGTGCACACGTGATTAGCAGCCGAAGCGCATCTAGTGTTTTTCCAAGTAGCAATAAACAAAGAAGAATTTGTAAAATTACGAGGAAGAACCCGAATACCTGTAATATCCAAAAGAGTCTGGAAAGATTTCAAACTTCAATAAACAGAAATAAAAAATAGTGAATCAAGGTAAAGTCTTCTGTTGTGCAGGGAATGAAGCTTGAAGAATTTAAGAAAGTCATAAGTACAGAAACGATATTGACACAGGGCTACGAACTTCCGCTGAATACTTTCCAACTTTCTGGTGTAAATGGGCGTTATAGAGTTTTATACATTTGAGGCACACTCAGGATTGGGGGTCTAAGTAGAGCTAAGTTCAATATTAATACACTCAAGAGTAGAAAAGCAATTGGTCATAGTTCGTATTGAGCCCAAAAAAGGAAGGTGTCTACAATGCTTACAGAAGATTGCCGTTTAGTAAGGTAGATAAGTAACCAGGTAACGTGACCATCAGAGGCTCATGAGCACAAATTTTGTAAATCAGAACAAGTTGGAAGACAAGCTCAAATGCACGGTTAGGTCAAAATGTATAGCATCAGTACATTATTATTATTATTATTATTATTATTTTCTTAGGCTTTGGTTTCTATTTCAGTGTGTATTAGTACTGAAATATTGCCTCAAATTTTATTTTGTAGTGTGCTGCTTCTTCTTCTAGTTTCATGAGTATGGGAGTAATTCCCGTCAACATGCAAAGCGCCTCGCTTGACGTGGTTCGAAACGCCTTTGCCATTCGGACGTTAATGAGACGTTGTACCCGGATGTATTTCTGTTTATTTTGATCGAAATTCATTGCTTCGATCCATACGGGGGCCCCATATGTTAGCAGGGGTAGGATTGCGCCTTTGTATATAGTTTCAATCGCTTCATGTTTAATCCTCCATGTTAATTTCGCCCCTTTTGATAAGCTGCGTATTAGTTTTGCGATTTTCTCTGCTGTGTATGTTATGTATTCATGAAACCTAAACTTATGGTCTAGAATTATTCCTAAGTATTTCATCTGAGTGACCTGTTCAAAAGGTTTGTTATTTAAATATACTGTGATGTTCTTGTTTTCTTTGCGTTTTATTCTTGAGACCAGCAATACCTTAGATTTGGTGTCATTGAATTTGATCTTGTTGTTCTTTGCCCATCCCTTTACTTTACTAGGTTCTACGTTCGTGTAATTTTTCCACGGCTCTTATTGACACGCCCCTCGTCGCCATTATTAAGTCGTCCGCATATGCCACCACTTTTGTTCGATCCATGTATTTTATTTTCAACAGTGAGTTATATTGCAAATTCCAGTAGCCTGGGGCGCTGCATGAGACTTGCTGGCATCCTGTACTTAGCTCTTTCTCTATTCTTTTGCTGTTCGTTGCCAAAATCGTTGTACGCTGTGTAAGGTAGATCTTTGTAAGTTTGTAGAGATTTTTGGGGCTTCCGCAGTCTCTCATTTCTTTCAGGATCGCGGGCCACCAGGCTGCATCAAAAGCGCCTTGTACGTCCAGACTCACCAGCGCTATGACTTCTCCTGCGGCCAGGCTGTCTTGTACAAATTCTTTAACTACCATAGCCGCGTCGAAGGTACATTTTTAAGTCTAAAGCCGAACTGATTTTCGTTCATGTTTCCCCGTGAGTACACGTGGTGGTTGATTCTATTGAACAGTAACTTTTCCAGCATCTTCCCACCTGTGTCCAGTAGACACAGATGGGAAGGTGCTTCTTCACTTTCTGTCTTCCCTGGTTTAGTTATTGGTATTGCCAGCGCTTTTTTCCACCTGTGCGGGAATGTTATTTTACGGAGACATCCATTGTATATGACTGTCATGTACCTGGGTAAGATTTCTACCACACTCTTGAAGACTTCACTTGGTATGCCGTCTTCTCCTGGTGCCTTATTTTTACCCATGCTCAGTTCCACGTTCTTAACTTCCTGTACGGTGAACTCCTTGTCGTCGTCCGTGTCGATGTCTTCTTGTGCAAGTGCGCGGATGTTTTTCTGCAATTCCGTGCCGTCCTCTTGGTTATTTTCTGGTGTGAGGATCTGTAGCATGTGTTGAATAGTTTCGTGGAGATTTGTTGTTAGGGTACCATCTTTTTGTTTTAGTGTAGTTTGAGGTGCAGCTCGCTTATCTCTACCTGTCATTATCCTGTATATTCCGCTCCATTGATTAGTTATCGAGGTCATAGTGCAATACTCTTTCCAGGATGTGTATCTTTCTCTCCTTATGGCTACAGCGTACTCTGCTTTAGTGGCCAGATATTGTTCTTTCCGGTGGTCACGTAGGTCGTTATTGCCTTTCGTCCGTTGAAACTTCCGTTGCTGTGCGTTTACCTTTTCCTCAAGATTGTAAGGTTTTGTGTCCACCAGGGGACAGATTTGTGCGATGTTGCCTTCTGTGATATGTTCCATATTTTGAAGGAGGTCCTGCAGGCTATTTCTAGGGCCTCCTGAAGTTCTCCAATTACTGTTTCCATGCATGGTGCTGCTGCTACTCTCTGGCTAAGGTGTTTATCTAGTCCCTCAATTCCACCTCTTTCCTTGTTCATTCCGATTAGAAGCTGCTCCATGATTTGTATGAGGCTCCCTTGAAACTTCCCAATGTCCCTCTCTTCCACTATGTATCTCACCCCTCCCTTGTTGTTTCCCGTCGGTTGAGTTATGTCGTTCGCATTACCGAGACCGTATTTTATAATGTTGTGATCTGAGTAGCTATCTTTATCATGTATTGCCCACCCACTTATGAGGCCGATCGCCTGGTTATTTAGGATCGTCAAGTCGATGTTGCTAGCGCCGTGACTGGTCTAGAACCTTGTGCGACAACTTTGTTCGTTGGCGATATGTAGTTGTCTGCTTATTAAAATTTCTTCCATTGCCTTTCCCCTTTTGTTGGTCAGGACGTCATGCCATGAGGTGGATCTAGCATTGCTGTCTACTGCGAATACAATTCCTACACCATTTGCATGCATTATTATTGCTTGCATCTTTTGTAAATCGTAGTCTATCGGTCGGTTGATATCATAGTACATGCTAGCAATTAATACCGTGGCATTCCAACCTTTGTTTCCAGTACCACCGTATCTTCGTCACAGAGCTGGGTAATTTTTATTGTGTCTATTTGTTTATTATTAATTACTATAGCTGCCCGTTTCCTTCTTGCCCCCGACGTGTAGACTTAAGAGATTTTGGTAGGCTTGCTAATTTATTTCGTATTGTTTATGGTTCTTGTATACATAAGATGTGTATTCCTTCCTTTTGTGTTATTTTCAGAAGATTGTCTGCAGCTAATCTGGAATTCTGTAGGTTCATTTGTCAGCATTTGAGCCGTGCATTTATTTCTATTTTATGTGTGTATGTATGTAAGTATGTATGTATGTGGGTGTGCATATGTGTATGTGTGTGTATGTATGTAGGTGTGTATGTATCTATGAATGTATATTTGTATTATGTATGTATGTTTGTATGCATGTATATAAGTATGTATATATATATATATGTATAAATGAATGTATGTGCTTTGTATGCATGTATGTATGCATGTATGGATGTATGTATGTAAAGTCATTCCTGTGAACACCATAAATTCATACGACGGAGAAGTATAGCTCCATGTATTCTTCACGTTTGCACTAGATAGTGATGAGTTGTCAGCTTCACTCACCCCCCCCCCCGCCCCGGAGGCTTTACCCCCACCAAAAAATAGCTCCCAGCTTCCATGAAATAGGATTATGTGTAACTTGTATGTATGTATGTATGTATGCATGCATGTATGTATGTATGTATGTATGTATGTATGTATATATGTATGTATGTATGTATGAGTGTGTATGTGTGTATGTATATATGTATGTATGTATGTATGTATGCATGTGTGTATATATGTACGTATGTATGTATGTTTGTGTGTATGTATGTATGCAAAGTCATTCCTGTGAACACCATGAATTCATATGACGGAGAAGTATAGCTTCAAGCATTCTTAACCTTTGCACTATATAGTGGTGAATTGTCAGCTTCACACTCCCGGAGGCTTTACCGCACCAAAAAATGGCTCCCAGCGTTCATGTAATAGGATTCTGTGTAACTTGTATGTATGTATTTATGTATGTATGCATGTATGTATGTATTTTTTTATTAATTAATTGCTTGCTCCATTACATCGGTAATACTACAAAACCTATAATACTTTAATTGTTGTAATTAGATGTACTTTGTTTGAATTTTCTACACTAATTATTACATATTTTTAGGTGAATTTGTTAATTATTTTATACTACACTAAGTTTATCGAAAGGTAATATGTGTATATATGATGTATGATTGTATGTATGTATCTTTCATTATATTCTCTATATTCACCATTCATTGTCCTATTTATCATTCTTTTGTACAATATAAACTTCGATAGATTCACTAAACTAATAAAGCACTGTCCTATTTATGACTCTTTGGTACAGTACCAACTTCATTAGATTCACTAGACTCCCAAAATGCCATCCTGTTTATCACTCTAGTGTACAATATCAACTTCGATTGATTCACTATACTCACAAAATACTGTCCTATTTTTGTACATTATCAACTTCGATATATACCCTAATCTCACAAGCACTGTCCTATTTGTCACTTTTTTGTAAAAGATCGAAATTAATAGATTGTATGTATGTATTATGTATGCATGCATGTATGTATGTACCATGTATGTATATATGTATTTATGTATGTATGCATGCATGTATTATGTACCATGTATGTATGTACATATGTATGCTTGTATGTATGTACCATGTATATATGTATGTATGTTGGTATGTATGTATGTGTGCATGTATGTGTGTATCATATATGTATGTATATATATATACATACATATATGATACACACATACATGCACACATACATACATACCAACATACATACATATATACATGGTACATACATACAAGCATACATATGTACATACATACATGGTACATAATACATGCATGCATACATACATAAATACATATATACATACATGGTACATACATACATGCATGCATACATAATACATACATACAATCTATTAATTTCGATCTTTTACAAAAAAGTGACAAATAGGACAGTGCTTGTGAGATTAGGGTATATATCGAAGTTGATAATGTACAAAAATAGGACAGTATTTTGTGAGTATAGTGAATCAATCGAAGTTGATATTGTACACTAGAGTGATAAACAGGATGGCATTTTGGGAGTCTAGTGAATCTAATGAAGTTGGTACTGTACCAAAGAGTCATAAATAGGACAGTGCTTTATTAGTTTAGTGAATCTATCGAAGTTTATATTGTACAAAAGAATGATAAATAGGACAATGAATGGTGAATATAGAGAATATAATGAAAGATACATACATACAATCATACATCATATATACACATATTACCTTTCGATAAACTTAGTGTAGTATAAAATAATTAACAAATTCACCTAAAAATATGTAATAATTAGTGTAGAAAATTCAAACAAAGTACATCTAATTACAACAATTAAAGTATTATAGGTTTTGTAGTATTACCGATGTAATGGAGCAAGCAATTAATTAATAAAAAAATACATACATACATGCATACATACATAAATACATACATACAAGTTACACAGAATCCTATTACATGAACGCTGGGAGCCATTTTTTGGTGCGGTAAAGCCTCCGGGAGTGTGAAGCTGACAATTCACCACTATATAGTGCAAAGGTTAAGAATGCTTGAAGCTATACTTCTCCGTCATATGAATTCATGGTGTTCACAGGAATGACTTTGCATACATACATACACACAAACATACATACATACGTACATATATACACACATGCATACATACATACATACATACATATATACATACACACATACACACTCATACATACATACATACATATATACATACATACATACATACATACATACATACATGCATGCATACATACATACATACATACAAGTTACACATAATCCTATTTCATGGAAGCTGGGAGCTATTTTTTGGTGGGGGTAAAGCCTCCGGGGCGGGGGGGGGGGTGAGTGAAGCTGACAACTCATCACTATCTAGTGCAAACGTGAAGAATACATGGAGCTATACTTCTCCGTCGTATGAATTTATGGTGTTCACAGGAATGACTTTACATACATACATCCATACATGCATACATACATGCATACAAAGCACATACATTCATTTATACATATATATATATATACATACTTATATACATGCATACAAACATACATACATAATACAAATATACATTCATAGATACATACACACCTACATACATACACACACATACACATATGCACACCCACATACATACATACTTACATACATACACACATAAAATAGAAATAAATGCACGGCTCAAATGCTGACAAATGAACCTACAGAATTCCAGATTAGCTGCAGACAATCTTCTGAAAATAACACAAAAGGAAGGAATACACATCTTATGTATACAAGAACCATAAACAATACGAAATAAATTAGCAAGCCTACCAAAATCTCTTAAGTCTACACGTCGGGGGCAAGAAGGAAACGGGCAGCTATAGTAATTAATAATAAACAAATAGACACAATAAAAATTACCCAGCTCTGTGACGAAGATACGGTGGTACTGGAAACAAAGGTTGGAATGCCACGGTATTAATTGCTAGCATGTACTATGATATCAACCGACCGATAGACTACGATTTACAAAAGATGCAAGCAATAATAATGCATGCAAATGGTGTAGGAATTGTATTCGCAGTAGACAGCAATGCTAGATCCACCTCATGGCATGACGTCCTGACCAACAAAAGGGGAAAGGCAATGGAAGAAATTTTAATAAGCAGACAACTACATATCGCCAACGAACAAAGTTGTCGCACAAGGTTCTAGACCAGTCACGGCGCTAGCAACATCGACTTGACGATCCTAAATAACCAGGCGATCGGCCTCATAAGTGGGTGGGCAATACATGATAAAGATAGCTACTCAGATCACAACATTATAAAATACGGTCTCGGTAATGCGAACGACATAACTCAACCGACGGGAAACAACAAGGGAGGGGTGAGATACATAGTGGAAGAGAGGGACATTGGGAAGTTTCAAGGGAGCCTCATACAAATCATGGAGCAGCTTCTAATCGGAATGAACAAGGAAAGAGGTGGAATTGAGGGACTAGATAAACACCTTAGCCAGAGAGTAGCAGCAGCACCATGCATGGAAACAGTAATTGGAGAACTTCAGGAGGCCCTAGAAATAGCCTGCAGGACCTCCTTCAAAATATGGAACATATCACAGAAGGCAACATCGCACAAATCTGTCCCCTGGTGGACACAAAACCTTACAATCTTGAGGAAAAGGTAAACGCACAGCAACGGAAGTTTCAACGGACGAAAGGCAATAACGACCTACGTGACCACCGGAAAGAACAATATCTGGCCACTAAAGCAGAGTACGCTGTAGCCATAAGGAGAGAAAGATACACATCCTGGAAAGAGTATTGCACTATGACCTCGATAACTAATCAATGGAGCGGAATATACAGGATAATGACAGGTAGAGATAAGCGAGCTGCACCTCAAACTACACTAAAACAAAAAGATGGTACCCTAACAACAAATCTCCACGAAACTATTCAACACATGCTACAGATCCTCACACCAGAAAATAACCAAGAGGACGGCACGGAATTGCAGAAAAACATCCGCGCACTTGCACAAGAAGACATCGACACGGACGACGACAAGGAGTTCACCGTACAGGAAGTTAAGAACGTGGAACTGAGCATGGGTAAAAATAAGGCACCAGGAGAAGACGGCATACCAAGTGAAGTCTTCAAGAGTGTGGTAGAAATCTTACCCAGGTACATGACAGTCATATACAATGGATGTCTCCGTAAAATAACATTCCCGCACAGGTGGAAAAAAGCGCTGGCAATACCAATAACTAAACCAGGGAAGACAGAAAGTGAAGAAGCACCTTCCCATCTGTGTCTACTGGACACAGGTGGGAAGATGCTGGAAAAGTTACTGTTCAATAGAATCAACCACCACGTGTACTCACGGGGAAACATGAACGAAAATCAGTTCGGCTTTAGACTTAAAAATGTACCTTCGACGCGGCTATGGTAGTTAAAGAATTTGTACAAGACAGCCTGGCCGCAGGAGAAGTCATAGCGCTGGTGAGTCTGGACGTACAAGGCGCTTTTGATGCAGCCTGGTGGCCCGCGATCCTGAAAGAAATGAGAGACTGCGGAAGCCCCAAAAATCTCTACAAACTTACAAAGATCTACCTTACACAGCGTACAACGATTTTGGCAACGAACAGCAAAAGAATAGAGAAAGAGCTAAGTACAGGATGCCAGCAAGTCTCATGCAGCGCCCCAGGCTACTGGAATTTGCAATATAACTCACTGTTGAAAATAAAATACATGGATCGAACAAAAGTGGTGGCATATGCGGACGACTTAATAATGGCGACGAGGGGCGTGTCAATAAGAGCCGTGGAAAAATTACACGAACGTAGAACCTAGTAAAGTAAAGGGATGGGCAAAGAACAACAAGATCAAATTCAATGACACCAAATCTAAGGTATTGCTGGTCTCAAGAATAAAACGCAAAGAAAACAAGAACATCACAGTATATTTAAATAACAAACCTTTTGAACAGGTCACTCAGATGAAATACTTAGGAATAATTCTAGACCATAAGTTTAGGTTTCATGAATACATAACATACACAGCAGAGAAAATCGCAAAACTAATACGCAGCTTATCAAAAGGGGCGAAATTAACATGGAGGATTAAACATGAAGCGATTGAAACTATATACAAAGGCGCAATCCTACCCCTGCTAACATATGGGGCCCCCGTATGGATCGAAGCAATGAATTTCGATCAAAATAAACAGAAATACATCCGGGTACAACGTCTCATTAACGTCCGAATGGCAAAGGCGTTTCGAACCACGTCAAGCGAGGCGCTTTGCATGTTGACGGGAATTACTCCCATACTCATGAAACTAGAAGAAGAAGCAGCACACTACAAAATAAAATTTGAGGCAATATTTCAGTACTAATACACACTGAAATAGAAACCAAAGCCTAAGAAAATAATAATAATAATAATAATAATAATGTACTGATGCTATACATTTTGACCTAACCGTGCATTTGAGCTTGTCTTCCAACTTGTTCTGATTTACAAAATTTGTGCTCATGAGCCTCTGATGGTCACGTTACCTGGTTACTTATCTACCTTACTAAACGGCAATCTTCTGTAAGCATTGTAGACACCTTCCTTTTTTGGGCTCAATACGAACTATGACCAATTGCTTTTCTACTCTTGAGTGTATTAATATTGAACTTAGCTCTACTTAGACCCCCAATCCTGAGTGTGCCTCAAATGTATAAAACTCTATAACGCCCATTTACACCAGAAAGTTGGAAAGTATTCAGCGGAAGTTCGTAGCCCTGTGTCAATATCGTTTCTGTACTTATGACTTTCTTAAATTCTTCAAGCTTCATTCCCTGCACAACAGAAGACTTTACCTTGATTCACTATTTTTTATTTCTGTTTATTGAAGTTTGAAATCTTTCCAGACTCTTTTGGATATTACAGGTATTCGGGTTCTTCCTCGTAATTTTACAAATTCTTCTTTGTTTATTGCTACTTGGAAAAACACTAGATGCGCTTCGGCTGCTAATCACGTGTGCACAGACGTCGGTATGTTCAGAAAAACCATTACTTCTCTAAAACAAATTCTGCGCTATTCCTCGACATTTTTATATCACCATCTCTGTGCTATTTCGGGGTTTAGGACCTTTGTCCTAGTACTCTTTATACTGTTTTTCCTTCCCAATTTTTTCTTCGTTTAGTGTTTTGTTTTTGTGTATTTGTACTGTTTTTGTGTCTTATTTGTGTCTTGGTGTTGGCTTTATTATGGACACTTCTGCTGTTAAGCCTGGACTTTAACATATTGAATTATTAGTATCATCATCATCATAATCATCACCAACACCACCACCTTTATTATACACGGTATTTAAAATTATACATCTGAAACAAACCATGTATCTAAGGTATATCTTATTGCATCTGTTCTGTGGTTTCAACTTGTGGTATATGTGATATTTGCTTTCCAGGTATGTTTGTCAGGTGTTATGTGAACGATTTATTATTATTGTTATTATTTGCAGTAATAGTTGTTGTTGTTGTTGCTGCTGTTGCTGTTGTAGTGGTGGTGACAGTCGTAGCAGTATAGTTAGTAACATGTTTCTTTTGCTCTGAAAATGGAGGCAGTAGGTTCCTCGCTTCTACCATACTGATAGAATCACATCCCAGAAGAGATTATTCCTCTTAATCACCGCCATGGTAACCTCAGACTTCACAAGAATTTAAACAATTTTGAAATTTACTTTAACCCCACTACCAAAATAATAAATTTTAACCGCAATTCGTTGTAATAACAATAATAATTGTAAATTTGCAAGGTTTACTTCGGTTAACTCCTTAAAAATAATCGATCAGTTATACGTATTACCTGTTTTGAGAACTAAAAGTTCTGTATTATAATCACGCAGTATAATTATATGAGTTTCATGCAATACTTTCTATAAGCATCGATTATTCCTGTGTGCACAATCAACCAGCTGTTCTTCCTAAGAGACACTATCTGTATCCAGTGAGAGTGGCACAGAAATTGTAGGAGTGTGTGCGTCGTTTTTAGTGGATTACAGTGCTGTGTGGGTAGTGTTAATTCCTCAGAAATTTGAGCCCAAAATTGTATTCAGCATGCCGTTTGTTGAATATAATATCACAATTAAAACTTAGAGTCCGAAACTTCTCCCAGACTGCGGACTTACCTGTTCCATTTTAATTTCAAACTTCCCTGTTCACTCCGAACTCTGCCCGTCCTGAAGACCGTCGGTTTAGTCAAAGCCTACAAGTGAGTCACCACTCAAAAAGTTCCGATATACTTTAGCTGCTTACGTGGTTTGTCATGTAGTTGCACGCCGTTATCAGGAACAGCATAATGTCGGCACTACTGACAAGATAAGTTCCCTTACGACGTTTAGATTAAACTGGGGCCACGTATACCTTGAAATACATAAAGTTTTAAGGTTTTCTCAGGGCTTTAGCTGAGGTATCCTTTCTTCATACGATTCTGCGTTATTGGTTGGTGTTTCCCGAAGTTTCGAGAAAACGTAGTGGTCTGATATTCAAGAGTGACATTGTCCAACAGTACATTTCTCTTGGCAATATCCACCAGTCAAGAGGAGACAACTGTGTTATCCCAAAATATCGGGAGCCAACTACCCAATGACGCGGCGTCACATGCCGAAATAATGGGTAGGTACCGAGTGTGTCCTTGAGTACGAAGTCTCTTCCTTTTTGAAAGGAGAAGACGAGAAATTGTAATCGCAGTTTTAGTGATATAATTTGTTATGTTTCAGCGGGATGGTGCATTGATTGAATTGCTCAGAACACCGCGGAGGTGTTTTACAGTTACGTAAGCTTAAGTCTGTGCGGTTAGCTTCTTCACATTCATGTCCTAGACTGTTCAGCCTGTAACTATGGAAGGTTTCTCATCTGCCATCAGTACAAGTCAGTGTTTCAACTTCTTTCCGAATTGATAATTAGCTGGGCAATAAGAGAGGAACCGTACAAAATTGTGTTGAATTTATTTGGCTAAACAGAGGGGAAATTGAAGGCCTACATGCGCAATTATTAAGATTGGGTGTAATGACATTCAAAGACTTCGAGTAGAGTGAAAACAGAAGAAAATTAATCTTTTGTTTCATCTTGGTTTGTGAGTCAAAAGTGGGGGCAGGCGAATATTGTATACATTGTTTTAATACGAAAAGAGAAATTGAATAATTCAATTTAAATTGTGAAACTTGAAACTAGTAGGTTCAAGGAGAAGTGTAGGAGAAGCCATTTGCGCCCTATGTCAAGAAAAAGAGACGTAGAATATAATGTTTAAATAAAATGGGGCACAAATGTAGATGGAAAAATTGTAAGCAATAAATTTTTATACTCGATCCTAAGTGAAGAAATAGCACACAAGATGAGTTTATAAATTTAAAAATTTAAATTAAGTTTTGTACAAAATAAAAAATATGAAAACCAGCTTGAAGAAATTTTGTAAGTTTAGATAAGTGAGGAAAGATGGCATTATTGCAAAATTTGCTTCATTTTATAGAATAACTTACATTGTACTAGAAATTTTATATAAGTAATAAACAGTAAAAGATAAATGACTGTCATTAGAAAATAAATATAGCGGATGTGTAACACTTAAAACTAACTTTCGCAGTTACATCCAAAGCAATGTATTTGAGACTCAACAAATATATTTTATTTGATTTATCCTCTTTAAGCTCTTCCGCTTGTAATAGGTCAAGGTCTTCCATACAATTGCTTTGTGTGCGGCTGTAGAGATAATGGCTAATTTGTGTGCTGGAAAATCGGGAATTGTGTCACTGACGATAGAAAAATGAAGGACATAGCTCCTGTGGGAATTCTATAAATGAAATGTGTCAGATTAAATGAGCAGATATTATATAGCTGCATTCATAAAAGTGCTTTACTTGAATTTATTCTGCGGAATTGCTTCGTCGAGCAGACAGTTATCATCTTCTCGCCACGCATTCATTTCACACATTCTACCTTTGATTTCTGCTTATAGTTTTCATGGTAATTGGGAACAAACCAAGGAACCTTATCACAATTGACGAATATAAATTATAATGTGTTACACTGACCTTGGAATTTGTCAAAGTCTCAACCATCGTGGAAAATTTAAGCTGAATAGATTTATGGACTCAGACGCGTGCCAAAAGGCAGGTATGCGAAACACATAATAGCCTGATCCTAGTGAGAAATTTGTCTAAATTTGATTAAACGTCGTTTAAAAGTTTTGCGACATTCCAAGAATTTCGTGATGGAATCAGAAGACCTCCCTTACCTTTTTTGGGTTCCTTCCCTGTCCCCCCCCCCCCCCTTTCCAAAGGTATTTTTCTGTTTGGAAATACTGGAAGGTTAAGAAGGCGTGGAAGACCTAAGCGCAAATGCGGTAACAATTGAACCGCGTTCCACAAAAAGGTAAAGCACTCCCGGAGGAGCCCAGGGGGTTCTAGGAAGTTAAGGTTCCCAGATTTCGTGACAACGGCACAGGATGGTGGTAGGTTGTCAGCCTTATGCACCGGCCGCCTTTACCCCCAGGAAATACTCCTGGTACTCATTTCTGTTAGAGGCTGA
>Ga0123354_10007018_pt1 | contig 16847 bp, 8 predicted proteins | sample TergutLab28metaG_2_FD_97872 | JGI IMG/M metagenome (GOLD analysis project Ga0123354, IMG submission 97872) | Labiotermes labralis P4 segment gut microbial communities from Petit-Saut dam, French Guiana - Lab288 P4 | ecosystem: Host-associated > Arthropoda: Insects > Digestive system > Gut ...
AAGGACTGCTCACAGAAGAGATCGCCATGCACATATTAAATGGTCCCACAAAATGAACATTGAGGCAGTGTTCACATACTACTATGCTAACTGGTGCAGACAACCCACAGCTAGGATGGAGACACTATTTTCTAGCTGAATATACCAAGAAGCATCCAGACCTAAAGGATACACTCCTTTAAAACTAAATGATTAAAGCGTGGAAGATGATGTAACAATAACACAGGAAGATCTGAACACTGGAAAACAAAATCCCTATATGGAAAATTCCTGTACCCTTTACAGGAAAATCACGTGGACAAAGAATCCTCCCTAATATGGCTTTCCACAGGCTATGTCTGTCCTGAGACGGAAGGTTTTGCAGTCGCCTTCCATGACGGGGTTGTCAAAAACAGAAATTATCAGAAGCACTGCTAAGGAGTGGAAGTGATTGACAGATGCAGAAAATATGGTACAGAAGGCGAAACAATTGAACACTAATAGCTGGGTGCTCATCACTTTCTGAATCCTCATATCTCAGGATACACAAACAACTGGCAAAAATAGTTCAACAACAGATTGTCATAAAGTATAAGCTACTTGATAGAAATACTCTGCTCAGCTAACATGCTTTCATATTGGGACAGGTCTATAATAACTGATAAAATTGTAGATTTCAACAGTCCTGATACAGTGCTCACAGAGAAAAAAAACAGCACTGGTAACAGATATAGCATTTCCCTTGAATCACAACCTTTCCAAAAATGGGGCAGAGAAAATTACAAATATGAAAACTTGGCCCTGGAAATAAAAAATATCTGGAAGCTTAAGCACGCATCTATATACCCCTTAGTCATCTCAGTGGAAGGAGTGGTCACCAAGAACTCCTAACAAAATATCTACAGAATATAGGTTTAACCAAAAACATCTTAAGAGTGGGGCAAAAAGTAGTATGATTACAAATGCGTCTCACAGTATGCAAATTCCTAGGACATGCCCCTTGAACTTAGGGGAGAGGATGAATTTCCTACACCTGACTGAGCCTAATCCCACCCACAGTCTGGGAAAGTTTAAGGTTTCCCACCAGACAGATGCTGAGAAGTGTGATTAAGATGATGATGAGGATAATGATTCTTGGACTGCCTGACACCGGAAACCACTCTCCCAGTGACACAGAGACATGTCCTGGAAGACCTGAATCCTTACAATTAGAACTTTAGTTTTCAAATGGTATTTAACAAGACACATCAGCCAGACACACAGAATAAAACAGATTTTCATACCCTTTAGAATTATTATCACAAATTTCTTCATTTAAACTTGAAAAATCACAAGTCTTTTTTTAATTCTAATAAATGCTTTCGTGAAATCCATTATACCCAGGATTTGCAACTGAACCAAATTTGAAATAAAAATTATGATCTTGAAACAGACAGGGGGAGAATATGGGAGAGAAAGCATTTTAAAATCAACATAAATCCCTTTGCGTATGAGTCTTGATGTTACTCTTGGAACCCTCTTAATACAGGTTTTTGAACCGTTACTGAACCCTAACAATAATGTTATTAGTTTCTCTGTTATAAGGTATATGTCCTGTTGTTGTATGGCAACTTTCAATGTATGTCAACCATGGCCAAATCAAGGACAGGGCAGGTAGGTCAGTAACCACTGGTCTGTCACACATGACGCAAACTTTTTTTCTGTGGAAACAAAAAAGTGAAAAGGAGCATATTCCCATATCGTTTGAAATTCATACTAAGCTTATGTTACGTGTTTGGGCCCATAATGGCAGGTCAAATCATGTATAGAATTGTGCAAGACTGAATATCATGGGAATTTATACCATACTAATTCATTTTATATATACAATGTTTAATGCTGTTGGAGATGACCTGCCAATGGAGCAGTTCAGGTTTAAATGATGTTGTACACTGTATACATGTAAATGGTAAAGAGAAGAAATCTAATGAAATCTAACCTGACCAAAACCTAAAGTGATACATGTCAGTACTGATACTGCTATATAAAATCTGCCTCCTCCTCTTCCTTACCCCTCCTCATATTTTTCCTCTTCTTCTTCTTCTCCTCCTCTTCCTGCTCCTTGGCTTCCAGTACAATCTTTCTCCGTTCCTGACAGTCTCTGGCCACTGCCTGCCTGTTTTTTGTTTCCACTGTATTTTAAGTCCTCTTCATCCTCATCACTCCATCACTTGTGTGGTCATCCTCTTATCCTTGTTCCTTCCATTTTAGCTGTTGCAGTTTATTTTGGCATTCTTTCAACATGTGAGCCCCACTAGGTGGCACAGATGGTGGGGGGGCTCGGCACCCTGTTTATCTCTGCTGGCTGTTTGGGCGACTGAGCTCCGCGGCGAGGATTTCTTGCAGGATAGAGTAAGCAACAGAGTCTCATGAAATGCATGTACCCAGCACAGGGATATAAAGCAATTAAACAATATATTATAGGTAAATAGTACATACAAAAAAGTAGGAAACAAAGAGATCACTAGAGCCAGCAGCGCTGGGCTCGCCGTTACACATACAGCCTGTGGCCTGACATACATACGTAAATTAAACAAGACTCGAAACACTAGCAAGCAAACAATTTCATGAAAATCCGTCCAGTGGGAGCCATGTTGTTCCATGTTGATGACGGACAGACATGACAAAGCTAATGGTTGCTTGTCACAATTTTGTGAACACGCCTAAAAATGCAAGATCTTGTGAAATATGGTTAAAATGGTAGTCATAATGTGATAACTTATTACTTGTATACATTTCTGTCTTTGGTGGGACTTGAATTCATGATGACTGTCCTGATTACACTCATCATGGGTGAAGTACTGTAAACTGTCTGCAACATGTGAACTAACCTCACAAAACCTACAAGGACTTTTAAATGTTATTCCGACAGTGTGGCGTTCCATATGGAGCCACGATAGTGTAGTTGGGGTGACTACGCTACAGATTGGTTCAATTGCTGGCAGATGCAGATGTTCCTCTGCTCCAAGACATCTGGACTGCCTCTGGGTCCATCCAACCTCCTATTCAGTGGTACTAGGGGTTTTTTGCTTGGGGCAAAGTTGGTGTGGAAGTATATGTCTGTTCCCCCTATATTCCTTTGTGGCATTTACAGGGACAACTGCATATTTGTATGTGCATATGGGAGCTGGGATAGTGCAGTTGGTGCAGTGACTGGGCTATTGGCTGGACGATAACAGGGTTTGAATCCTAGCAAGGCTAAGGGACTTTTCTCTTCTCCAAAATGCCTATACCAGCTCTGGGACCCACCAAGCCTGGTATTCAATGAGTACCAGGGTTCTTTCCTGGGATTACAGCCGCCGGAGCATGAAGTTGATCATTCACCTCCATCTATGATGAGGTTAGGAATGAGTGGAATGCTACCTTTTCTCCCCTGTACGCTTTCAACGTGTGGACAGGTACATTACTGTTTTTATATGTGTGTATTGTAGAAACGTTTTTTTATTTGGTATGCACCCGAAATACAGGTTTAGAGGAATGCTGAATGGGCTGGTCTTCTCAGCTGACATAAATTAATCTTGGTAAAAAAAAGCAAAACCATGAACTTCTCTTAACTTCTGAGGCCTCAATTATCTGGGTTTTGAAACACATACAGACCCTTCAAATCATACCCAACTAAGTTTATAACCATGTGAGCTATACATTTTTAGGTGGCATTCAAAACACCAGCACCACCACCATCAGCCCCTGCACTAGCACCACCACCATCAGCCCCTGCACTAGCACCACCACCATTAGCCCCTGCACCAGCACCACCACCATCAGCCCCTGCACTAGCACAACCACCATTAGCCCCTGCACCAGCACCACCACCATCAGCCCCTGCACTAGCACCAACACCAGTAGCAGTTGCGACCTCTCCCCCCAAGTTTTTTTTTTTTCATGGCTCAACAGCATAGTGGGCCAAGGCTTACTCTATAAGGTTCCTTGATCATACTCAGACACACAACACCCAGTAGGACTCCTGTGGACGAGTGATCGGGCTGCCGCAGAGACCTCTCCTTGACACCACACAGCACTTCCAAGACAGAAACATTCATGCCTCCGACAGGATTCAAACCCACAATCCCAACAAGAGAACGGTCATAGACTGCGTGGTCACTGTTTCTGTAAGTAGCACCTCTTAAAAATCATACGAAGCAGCAGTGGGCAAAAAATGTTGCTGCCTACCTCATAGAATGAATGTGGCATGGGCAAAAATGTAAGTACAGAGATTTCATCAATCCTGACTAAGTGGTGTGATTCTTAAATGGTGCTACCAAACATTTCTTAAATGAATAGTACAGGTAGCAGCAACCAGATTTTATACTTCAAGACCATATATTCTGCCCAGTCATTTCCTGGAGTCCATCATAACAAAATTATAACGCATGATTGAACTGTGTTGTAATTTATTTTTCTTGACAATGGGTAAGTAATGCTTTATCAGTAGAGCTATTGCAGTTTGCAAGGCACCTTATATTTCTGGTCTTTCTGTGTAATGTCATGTACAAGCAAAGATATCACAAAACTTATGAACACTGTGAGTTTGCCAAAGCCCTTGTTAAACACAATATTGAATTACACATGATTTCACTCAGTATGAAAACAACCATGATGATTAACCATAGAAATGACACTTTACAACCCATTGTAGGTAATGTATACTGATGGTTCATTAATGTATTTATCACTCTACCATATATTGAGTCCATAGCCTACTTCTTTACTATCCATTGTCATGTTCTACGCCAATCTTATGCCTATATCCCCTTTTAGTCTGTTCCCTTTGTGTGAAGACGTGTAATCCTGAAGGGTACACTGGCAGTCAGCCAGTCACTCACCTCCATGTTCAGATATTAATTTAATTTAGCTTCAAATTTTATTTACCTCTGTATACACCGAGTGCAGCTGATACCTACATGTTGAGCATGTCCTGTGATTGACATGGATGAATGCCTCTGATGAGTTAAAGCGAAGAACATTGTCATCACTTTGTACTTGGTCACTTGAAATGTACCTTACCTTGGTTTTTACAGGTATGGTGTTTATACGGAGTACCCTATTTTTTAAAATTGTGTTTATATTCCTGCTAATCTTAATATGTAGACATGTTTTCACATACAGTTATTATATGTGTCTATATAAATAAATAAATATATATTTATTTATTTTATGAGGTTCATGAATGTTTGTAACTAAATATGTAGAATTCTTTGGGATAAATTTCATCATGTTATGTTGGTGTACAAAGGCAGAATCAGTTGGATGCAACTTTACCATACAGTAAAACTCCTTTAATCCAACACCCATGGGACTGGATTATCAAATATTCCACAGTATCAGACAGTACCTATATTGGCCTGAGTTTTTACAGGTGAATTTTTGTTACTGCTCATATATATATATAATAGATAGTAAAGGGTAAAGTGATCCCGTTACAGGCCAGGTGTGGCCCAGAGGGTGGGTAGAGGTATAGATCTACTGTTCCATGACTGCGGCACTAGAAGAGGGTGAGTGGTCAGCAGCACACCCCAGCCGCACTTTACCCCTGGAAAAGAACCGGTACCCATTTTACAGGAGGCTGGGTGGGCCCCAGGGCCGGTCTGAACGGGCGGTAAGTCTCGTCCCCACCGGGATTCGATTCCGGACCGTCCAGCCCGTAGCTCAGTCGATGATAGATAGTTGATGATCTAATTTTGTATGACGCCATAATCACAATATGTCTCTCACCACTTTCAAGGCTTCTAATTATTACAAGCTTTTGAAGCAATCATCATAAAAGTTATGTTTCCTCTTGCAGCAGGATTTTCTTTACTCATCTTTGGAACTTCTTAAGCCATTACAATAGCTCGATGGGCTCAATAAAATCCACATAACACAAGCCAAACTCGTGGAATCACTACACCTACTGGATGTTATTGCTGCCAAAACTTCAGGACTTGGGACCATTATATTCCTTGTGCTGAAGTATCAGGATTTATGAATAAAAAACACTTTTGATTGTTTGAATTTCTTATTATCACATTATTTAAAAAGTATCCATACTACAAAATTGTTTAGGGATGTCAAATGATACAGCATACTGTACCCAACTTATTTTAATTGCTTTGGAAGTATTCCAGTTACTGAAGTGTGTACTGAAATTCAATCTTATACACTGTACATTGGCTGTGTATTACAAGTTATTATTCTGAAGTACCAGTTATAATGAAAGTTGCACTCTTTGTAAAAACTTTTGAGATTTCCTAAATAACAATATGAGATCTTAAGTGTTTTGTGTTGTTCTTACTTGCATTACACAACTGACAGCTTTTTATATATTTCTTCTTAATATCTGACTGAAATGTGTCCCAGAATTTCTATAATTGACAGAGCTCTGGGCTCTTGGTATACTTCCTAATAAGCGGCAGTATTTTTGTGCTAACCAAGAAATTATGAGAAATAACAGTTCTGGAATTCATATCATTATTAACTGAAATCCCTAGATGTGACAAATTGTAGTTTTAACAATTGAAGTGTGCCACAGACTTCAAGGCAAATGGAGTTTGACAACATAGGACAGAGCCGTTGGTGTTACCACTGTAAATGGACAGAACATATATGAGCACAGTCAAGCTGAGCTAATAGTAAAGTTTGGCCAGAATAAGAGAAAAATGGAGTCTGCATATGGTGAACAGCATGCATGGTATTAGGACAAGAGGCATTTATACCAATATGTAAGAGAAAAGGATGCCAGGACATCCTTCAATGCTACAGCATGAGGCTTTAGGCAGTACACTCTACTATTCAACTTAAAACAAATGGCCGTGTTTCATCTGTATGCTGAACTATGTTAAGAAAATAGATGTCAGTGTATAAAATGGTCTGATAGTTTGACTTTCAGGTTACTTCTAGTGGCAGTAATGTTAATATGCATCAAGAATCCATTTTCCAAAATTAATTTTTTAAACTATGTAACTTTATTGCTGAAAATGACAGGTACTGTCAGCAAGTAGCATATGCCTCCAATGAAGGAACAGTTCCAGCAGAAGCATTTAGTAAGTCTCTTTTATTTGTGCAATTTGCATACTACTAACATCAGCTACTTTTTAGCCATTTCCCAGTAGGCATTATTTATTTGTGTATGTGTGTGTGCAGTTAGAATATCCTTTAATTTAGAGTAATGTTATTTCATTAATTTAAGAAATTACATAAAAATTCAGCACCATTCACTCTGAATAAAGGTTACGTTTGATACAGTGATGACATTTCCATATTTTCATGGTCCTGAAATTAAATTCATTTATGTCGTACTGCATGCTTGTAACTGTTATGCCTGATAATAAAAGGTTCAGTTTAGTAAAGGTACAGTTTGTGTTAAAAAAGGGCTGTGAGTGAATTTTTGAGTAGGTACAGTGCTATGTTGGGAGCCTAAGTAGTGTAGTCTGTATTGTGACTAGGTTACAGGCTGAAATATCTGGGGTTGATTTCTGGGAGGGGTAATGGGCTTCTCTGTTCTCCAGAACATCCAGACTGGCTCTGGGACCCACCCAGACTCCTATTCAATCAGTATTGTGGCTCTCTGCCTTGAGGTAAAGTGAACAGTACAAGGATCACAACCAATTTCTGTTCAGAGTGCTGAGGACTTTGGTTAAGGAAAACTGGAGTTATACATCTTTACCCTTGGTACAACTTCACTGTGTGCACAGGAAAGACTTACCTTTGAGTCACTGCAAAATCAACAGTGCTTAGATGCATATAGTGGATCATTTTATGTAGTCTTATGTTATAATCTCATGTTAAATGCTAGGAAAACTAGTTATGCATCAAGGAGAATCAAGGAAAATGTTTTATGTTTCTTATACTGAAACTTCCATGAAATCCGTTCCTCTGGGGAAATAATTCTAACCTACTTCCTGCAAATTTAAATGGAAGAAATTGTACTGAAACACAATTTACCATTGGTATTCATCAAGACAGTTTATATTTTATTTGCAAATGAAGTCCAGTTTTTTTATGTTAAAGTAGCTTCATATAAAGTCCAGTAGGTTAATATGTGGAGCAGTAAAGACAACACCAGTCACAGCCCTTCCTGCCAATAAGTCTGGAAATACAAAAACAAGCAGCAGCCAGCCACCTTCATTAAATTACAAGCTTCTTCCCAAGCAAGCTGGATCAACCAACACATCCCCGATCAAACTCTCAAAACCCAACCTACACCAATAAATGTCAAAACTTGTTAATCTAATGAACATTCCAACCCAGCTAGAACCTACCATTCCAGACACCAATCCATTAGATTTCATGACAGTTACAACAAATTTATCACTGATAGAAAACCTAAAAAAGCAAGATACATCCCCCAATAGTCATAAAATTAACTGCATTAGATGATGAGCAACAAAGCCCACATTTTATAAAATTTGTTCCTTCTCTGCTTCCACGTCTATTGTTACTGAAGTTTCAACCAAGACTCTCTCTCGTCGCTTTTCAAAACCACACCAAACTTCCAAGCCAAAGTCAGCATTTCCTGCATTCACCTAGCAACAGTTTTCTGCAGCTTCAACTATTTGCTGTTGCTAGGTGATCTGGACTTCCTGTTTGTTCAACTGGGAGATGCACCCAGCCATCCCTATAATACTACCAACATACATGAAATATATAAAATGAAATGACATAAAATAAAATAAAGTATTCTCTACAAGGCACTACAATAGACCTTAGGCAGATGCAGCAAAAACAACCGGAACAGCAGTATGCTACTGCTGGTATAAATAAATCAAACTTTGCATGGAGAAATAGAAGCTATTTCCCTGGTTCTACAACAGCTCATATACAGACTTCAAGCATTTGAAAAAGTATTCATCCTAAAGGACTCAAAAGCAGCCATTCAAGCAGTTTCTTCCAACAGTCAACCAAAATCAAAGAAGACAAATAACATAAAAGAGGCCGTCAACATCTCCAGGCCTTCAAGAAAATAGTTATATTCCAGTGGGTTCCCTCCCTTTTGGACTAGAAGGCAAAAACACATCAGACAAACTAGCCAAAAAGGGCACTACACTACACACTATAGAAATCGCAAAATAGTTACGAGGTACAAATAAGAAGCCGACGAGCTGGCCGCAACAAAGAAATGGAGAGATATCCACAAAATATGGGCAGAGTACAAAGGCAAAACTAAGAAAGAAGCAGGAGCAAATTTTAGACTCAAGACAGGACATGACTGCTTAACAGAAAAAATGGCATATATGAATCTAATGACTGCACAATTTGTCAAAAGCCAAACTCCACGGTGGATGAGGAACATCTGCTATATTGCCCTAAACTCAATACTGATCAACAAGTGCTCAAGAACACCATCAAACTCTACTGGGATGCTGGAGTGATGATAACTTCTCCACCATCTGCCATAGGAACAACAACATAAAGTCCATTAGTACCAAAGCATAAATGAACAGTTTATGCTTCGGCCATTTCACTTCTGACTTCCAGAGTAGAGCAATAATAATTTATGAAGACTGTGTCCAGTGCCAATGGGGGGGGGGGAGCTGGTATAAACTACTGAGGCCCAGGTCCTGGGTCCTGACTATATTGCACATGTTTTGTCTTTTTTGGTAGTATCATTATTTGTCAATCGTACAAATTAATCCCTTTTAGACCAAGCACATATCACTCTGCAACTTAGAGTCAGTCTTTCCTATCTAGTGCAAAGAATTTTAGCTGGTCTGTCCTTGCTGGAGGAGGCCCAAAAAATTTTTTCATGTGGGCCCTAAACCCATTCTTGGTGGCGCTGAACGTGTCTACTTACTGGAATAGTTTCCATACAGAGTTTATGTAATGGAAGCTGACACATTTTCTAAATACGGAAATGTCTGGCCAGCAAGTCTGGTATAACTGACCTTGTGTGTGTGTGTGTGTGTGTGTGTGTGTGTGTGCAAATGATAAATTATTTTCGCTTAAGCAGTCAACAAACAAATAAAGGAAATGTTGAAGAATTAAAAAATGTAGATAAAAACATATTAGTTATGAGTGGCACAGTTGGTTGAGGCACTGTTCTACAAGCTGGAAGTTCATGGGTTCGATGCATGATGGTGTCATTGGGATTTTTAATTGATGTAGTCCTTCTGGCTGCAATATGGCCCTGGGATTGACTCAGCCTTTAACAGAAATAAGTACCAGGAGAATTTCCTGGGGGTAAAGATGGCCAGTGCTTAGGGCTAACAACCTTGGCATCTTCATGTGCCAAATGTCTTGAAATTAGGAGCCTCAACCTCCTGGAACCCTTAGGGCCTGTCCAGACCTGTATGGGGATAGCTTTTACTTTTCCTCCCTTCCCCTCACTTTTTTAAAGAAAAACATACAAGAAAACAAAATTTCTTTACCTTTAGATTACTATATTACAAAGCATTATAGCACCAAATATATCTTTGATCAGAAATTAACAATAAAACGAAATAAAATTTGAATAAGCACATATGGTCTTACCCGTTTCACACACAAAAAGATATGTTAAGTTGGACAATTGTGAGTCCACTTTTCAGGCTTACCTGCTGCTGCTGGCCTCATGTCATCATCTGCACAGTTGTACTGTTTGCAGAATGAGGCTCAGTGACTGAAACCAGCAAAGGGATGCTTCTTCATGATTTCCAAAAAACCATCTACAATTCTTCCCTTCTCTTCCTTTTACAAGTTTTCCCATCCTACCACGATACCATATCTACCCAACTATTAGACAAGCCCCCATTCATAATCAGGAAAATACCTACATAGAGCATGTTCAACTTTGTGCATATTCATAAGGCGACTGTCCCCAGCTTGTTCTATGAATGAGCACTATATCGAGCACCAGTATCAACATGTTTTAAAGCCACTACATACATGTGTATTGCTGATATGCAATTGACATACAAATACTACAGAGAATCACACCTTTATAGCAACTTGTATGTATTGTGTTTTAAACTTAAACTCTCTTACTCTTTAAGCAGCAGAGGATCCAGCTGACTGCAAACCTGTTTCTGTACTGCTTGGTCACAGTGAGTATGGGGCTGTGGTGGAAAGATAATCAGGAAAGGAAACTGAAGAAGCTCTTGCTCTTGTGCCATTTTGTCCACCACAAATCTAGTTGTAAACCTGACACTCTGTGGTAAGAAACTGCCGAGTGTATGGCACAGAAGTATCAGTTCTGACACACATTTTTACATTTAATCAGACTGGCATTAGATTTGTGTGTGTTTCAAATGGGTATCTCAACCTGCATGTTTCAGTCAGGTGGCAAGGAATTTATAGATTTTAATCATTTTTCAAGATATCATACACTTACACTGTCAGAGATCTCCAGTACTTGAAATACGATTTGAATCTTGTACATAATATTACAGCCCAAACTACTGTTGCTTTCCTCACACTTTTTGTAATTATCTGCATGAATGTATGTATCAAACTTCTGATCAGGTGGGAATATGCAAGTATCAAACAAGGTTCTGAATTAAGTACCAAGAGAAGAGCACTCAACACAATAGTTGACTATAAAAACACTTTTTATATGAAATTTTATATAAAAATGAATAGCATTTTTAAAATACACAGTTGTTTTGATTGCTTTTCTCTTTGGATTTCATTTATGAAACAGAACATGATGTCCTCCATTAAGATAACTTCTGAAGCCTGCAGAAGATATTCTCTCTAATAAAAATCAGCAGTTATGCAGATATGAATAATAGCAAAGACAAAACCTCCTCCACCCTCCCACCTACACCCTTCTTCATTATAGGATACTAAAATTAACTATAGCTGAACTCATTCTTTTAAAAGAATTTTTCTTTATGAACATAAAGCTATTATGCTGTCAGCTTGAGCCATGTGAGCTAAACAATTATTTTAAAGTACAGTTGAAGAAAGAAAGCCAGCAGATGTCTTTGTTCACAATTCTATTTTCAAGGAACATCATTGGAATAGCTACAAAGTTTTAAATTCTCTGATACTATCAACAAAGAAGAATTGCATAAATCTGCTACTCAAAATCTGAAATTAAGGAAATGCCCCTGGCTATTCTACAGTACCTCTACATATAATCAAGATCCATTAACTACTGTAAATTGTATCACATCAAAATGCTTTGAAGGAAAGGAAAACAGAAGGTATACCACAATGTATAAGTTAGGCTCTCTACATCAGTAAATACTGATGAATAATAAATTTCTTTTAGATCCCATATTCACACAAATTAACACCATCAAAGTAATCAAATGGTAGCTCATTAGCAGATAGTGTCTTCTTTCATTCATTATTTCAGATATGCTATAAGCCACATTCTACAACATACAGAAAGAATTAAAATATTATTGTTGTTTGGTTATGTGCTGCCAAATAATTTGGTTGACAGCAAGCTACTGGCTCCAGCTCTTACCCCAGACAGGGTGGCACTGGTACCTGTCTACCAGACTATATGGCATCACATCCAAGCAAACAGCAGTGTTCATATTCATTGCTGTGAGAATCTGAGCTCTCACACAGAAAGAACTAGTGTTTAGGGGAATAAGGTCCATATTTATGTTCATGATTTTGCTGAAAATGCCAAAATGAATGATGCATCCAACTTTGTATGCATAACATGTCAGTTACCATTTTTAATGTAATGTGGCATTATCTATAAGGAATGGTATGGAAATTGTATAAAGAGGAACCACACCTTGAGAGCTGCTGCTTCTGTTAACATAGTACTTCCACATATGTTTCTATCAACTCTTTATTTAGGGAAAGTGTTATAATGAAATCAATAATTTTACAAATAAATGTTGTCATGTGAAGGTTTATTATGAGGCCCACCAATGTATGAATGCTCTGCGCTATACAACCAACAACTACACTTGATGTAAGAGGAAACTCCATCTGCTCTGTCTCAAACTGATGGTTCCTCCTTGAAAGGATGGCTACCAATATGATCATCCTATCTACGTTAACGAACAAATTTACATGTACACCAGAATATGGGGTTTAAATGCAGCTTAACAAGTCTTTGTGTGGATAGAAAAGCTTGTAGGTACTGTTCATACCCAATGAAAATATTTGATAAATTGAGTTATAAGAAAATAAAATTAATAGAAGTAATACAAGATTATAAATCTAACTTAGAGTAATTTTAGGACTTCCCATGGTACTTGTGTCATAACAGGGATGGATATGTGCATTTTAGTGATGAGAAGTCATCTCCTGGGATTATGTAATTCTCTTATGTTTAATGTTTAAAAGCACCATATTTGTGCAGTTCACAATGGGATATCTAATTCTTTTAAAAACCACAGAGAAATAAATTCTTAATCCCCGCTTGTACCTGTATTTATGCATGAGACTACTCATCTTGCACTTGTTAAGTGTCTTGCTTATTTACATGCACTTGTTACATTGCAGGCATAACAACTCCCTAAATATTTAAATCACTCTGCCAACAGAATGTTCAGATATGTGTGCAGGAATCTAGGTCAAAGAGGATTTAAATTTATGATATGGCAGTTGTGCAGTCTCATTGCTGATGTTTTCTCTAAAAATGGTCCACCACTTTACATATATCCTGGTATAGCATTTCTGTTACTTGTTCCTGTTCTAGTGCAACACACACTGTTCAGAGTCAACAAATCTTGCAGTAGTTGTGCATAATATTTACCAGCTAAAGTCAATGTTTTGACCAGACATCACAGAGATTGAATCTGCCTCTTGTCATGTAAGTTTTTGTGATTAGACCAATAAAATATTTTCTGTCCCGAAAGGTTCTTTATCTACCAAGATGTGAAATACAGTAGTTACCTAATGACCATTTACACATGCACTTCTAAACATATAATTTCACTACCATTATGCAAAAAGTACTATTTCGTAACATCTGAAAGATCTGTTAATAATTTTAAACAAACATTATTACACATATATTGCACATATCATTACTGTGAACCTGTCAAGGGAAAACCCAATCTCTGAAATGCTAAACATATCAGACATGCACCACGCATCATACTGCCATAACTGATGACAACTTAATATTTCCCTCTACTTTGGGTTGAACCTTGCTGAGGGATGCAGTTCCTCATCACTAGGGCTGGGTGACTCTGAATGCTGGTCTTCATCTGTCATCACTGTCACTAACTCACTCACAGCTTTCCCCAGGTCTCCTGAAAACACAACCAAAACACAGTAAGGCAGTGCATATTTCATGATATAGATGGGTCATTTGTTCCTCATCAGCTGAGGTGAACAAATTCAAACAGCACACCTCACACATCTCATCCTCCTTGATTTAATAATCCTTGTGCTATATGGAGGGGTGTATAAGTTATCAGGGTCTACATTTTGTTATTGTCTCACTCATCAATTTCAGTTGCAGCATAAATACACATTAAGAAACAAATAATATTCCCTACTTTGACGTTCAGGTGACCATGCATTGTGATAAATTCTTACAATAAAACCAATTAGATGTACTAATTTCTCAAATTTGTTTTGGAATAAAACTCTACATGTTTCAAACAGTTCCTCTGTCCATCATCAGGAGTTTTTCACTGTACACACAGCAATGGTATATGTCATACAGGTTTGCTGACAGCTTGCAAGCAAGCTGTCAGCAAACCTGTGTGTACAGTGAAAAACTCCTGAAGATGGACAGAGAAACCGTCTGAAGCATGTAGAGTTTTATTCCAAAAATAAATTTGAGAAATTAGTGCATCTAGTTGGTTTTATTATAAGAATATTCCCTACATTTAATTCTTTTGGAACAGGTGATTTGAAATCCTCTTCCACTACAGTGTTGCCAACCAAATTTTAACTCTGAAGTATGAGTGTTTGTAATAAAAAAAAAATTCAACTCTTGGCCAGCTGGACTGTGCAGATGCACTGTTACAGTTGTGCAATATGTGGTCACTAAAGGTCCCAGATTGTTCACACATGCACAAAGACAGTTATGGGCTATGTCATACTTCAGGTGGTTTAGATATCATTTTCTTATTGTTGAGAAGCCCATATAGGAGTTGTAATGGACAAGTGGCACAGAAGGCACGTTTTGCCTGAGCATTTTGATTTTCCTGTCATCATTCCACCATTACCCATACTCACATCTATCATTTAGTGCTGGTTCAACAGGTGCACATACATCTTGCAGAACTAAAGGACTAATGCTATAAAGCAAGGACTGTATGAAAGTGTGCCTTCCATTAACATGTCTTATGATCAAACATACTGTGTTTAAGATTCCAAGTTTTATTGCCAAAATGTGTCACAGATATGGAATGAAAACTTTCATGCTCTGAAACTGAAAAGAGAAGCTTATTAGTTTAAAGGAAAATAAGCTTGCAGAATTTGGTTCCATTTGTTTTCTGATTCTCATATAAAAATACTACGAAATTCCTCAGAATAATTTTCATGCAATGGTTTTATTTAATTTTCAAAATAATCTCTATATTTTAAATTACTAAAACTTATAATAGAAACTGTACTGAAAGACACAACACATATGACTTTCCTGAAAAATTCATATATCACAAATTTAGGTGGGCGAAGCTGGACCAGACATTTTTCACCCAAGACTTCAGCATATGACTTCGACAGCATGCAAAAGTAGCACATTCTTCCAGTATAACTACAGAAAGCATTCTACAGTTGGCACAGATCTCACAGTTTTCAAACAGTCCGAACTTACTACACACTTATTACATTTGACTATTAATTATCATCACCCAAGTACGTAATAAAAAAAAAGCTGAAGAAAGACCATTTATTGAAGTTAACACAGGCACTTTTCTATTTTATAAGTCAGAATCAAGTAATTCATACATTATAAATGCAAAAGAAATATTAATGCTGGAAAGACAAGATAACAAAAAACTACTGCTCCAGATAGAATTTTAGTATTTAAACCTGAATGTACATACAGTGTGTGTGTGTGTGTGTGTGTGTGTGTGTGTGTGTGGTAAAATGCAATGGTTCTTGATGTTACAGCATGTGGCACCACTAGGCTCTAGTTAGTTAGTTTGCCAGAGGCAGCACAACCACACAATTAAAGTAGAGACTGTCAAAATTGATGTGTGACATCAAGTTACATATACAGTAAATTATTTCCGATTGATGCAGACAGTCCAACACAACTGAATTTACTGGAAAAAAAAATATCATTTATTCTCATAATAAAGCAACATGTTTTGACCCTTAATGGGTTATCATCAGGCTACTCAAATAAGAATACAGAAAGAGGCTTTTGTGCAATTATTACAACACACATTTTCTTTTTACAGTATATCATACCTTACATCATTATTATACTTCAATATATTAATTTGTGCTGATTTATTGTTTTTCAGAACGCTCATTTGTATTCTAGTTAATTACTTTTCTTGTTGCATGTGAAGAATTTTTATTAAAATTATTTTTAAAAACAATTTTTTTATTCTGTATACAGCTGTATGTAAAAAGTTCTTTGTTTTCCCTTTATTTTTCTTATTTCCTTTTCCTACTAGAATGTCCAAATGGAGGATGGTGACCTTGTTTTTAAAAACTGTATTATAAAGCTTCTGTTAAAAATGTCTTAGTTTTTTACAAAGCTTTGCATACTTTTTTCTGCTTTTAGTTTTCTTCCCTACTCTGTCATCCAAACAGAGTATGTTTACCTCATTTTAGTTTCCCATAATGTTACACACTATTGTAATTACATCCGTGTTTAGGAATTAATATTATTGTAATTTTTTATTACTGAGAAATTTTGGTACAGTTTGTTTACATTATTTTACTTACAATTTTTGGGTCGGCTTTGGGGGGGGGGGGGGTTTTTTTTTCCCTCCTATCCAAGAGGTAAAGAAAACTTGGGGGGGGGTTTGGGCCCCCGGCCC
>Ga0123354_10007019_pt1 | contig 16847 bp, 5 predicted proteins | sample TergutLab28metaG_2_FD_97872 | JGI IMG/M metagenome (GOLD analysis project Ga0123354, IMG submission 97872) | Labiotermes labralis P4 segment gut microbial communities from Petit-Saut dam, French Guiana - Lab288 P4 | ecosystem: Host-associated > Arthropoda: Insects > Digestive system > Gut ...
ACTCACAAGCGTCCGCCACCTGTCTCTATCCTGGGCCAGCCCAATCCAGTCCATATACCCACATCCCACCTCCTGGAGATCCATCCTAATATTATCCACCCATCTGCGCCTAGGTCTCCCTAGCGGTCTCTTTCCCTCCGGTTTCCCCACCAAGACCCCAAACACCCCCCTCGCCTCCTCTTGCCTGATGTAAATCTACACATACAAACATATTTTAATAGTTGAACAGAACCATTTCATTTCGCATCTTTCTTTTCGATGCTTTTGCCTCGCGTGCACAATGAAATAAACTTGACATAAAGAGGTATAGTTACTCACAAGCTGAAAAAAACAAGCAATTGTCAATTTAGTATTTTATTTAGATGAAATGTTTTTAAGACGGTGGTAGAGAATTTCTTACGACGAGATTGAATGTGCATTTATGTTTCTGAGGAAGGCTACTAAGTAACAAACTGATTTTCGTGTTAGCATCACCTCAGATTTATATCAAAGAAATGTTGAACAGGTGACTTGAACTCTTTAGTGTTGAGTTATCGACTTGATTTATTTAACTGCTGATTGCCTGAGTGGCAAATCTAAACAAAGCTTTGCAACACTCACAAGCTCACAAGCGTTGACTGAAGCAAAACATAGGGTCCATCCACTTGTTCATCCAAACCAGAGAAAAAACAAACCAAATATTTTGACATTCAGAGTTTTAATCTTCTTTCCCCACTTCCTTCTGTACAATTTATACTGTGTTTTCAGTTTAAACCTACATCTTAACATGTTAATATATACCAGTTAACCCCGCTTATTCAGTACGCAAAATTATGTCCTTTCTGTTTTTTATAAAACAACTGACGATTGAAATTTCAAAGATAAATACGATAAGAATGAAATAAGACTTACAAAATTTCTGTCCATTTTCTGGCTTATATTAATTGCTCAACAGAATTTACATTCTCCACACACACACACTTTCACTTCACTTCTATTTCCAACCCTAATGCCTGTAAAAAAAAGGCAGCTGGAGGTAAGAAACTCCGTGCTGTTTCTGTACTTCTGTTTGCAGAACACTTCAACGTACGTGCAAAATCGCTCACGTTTTCAACGGCCAGTTTATTCAGTGAAGCGGAATAATTTATCGTCAGTTCATTACCATGTCATTAATACTATTTAAAGCAATGGTTTATTATATCAGTTCTTAGAATAAATTATTTCTTGACAATTGCTGTAAAATGCATTTGTTTTCAAAATATATGCGGTTCACTGTGAAACCCATGTAGGTAATACAGGCTCAATCTGTGCCTGTCTGTTATCACGGACACTTTATAAAGTCTCACCAAATCTGCGTAACCCTTGCCAAAATTTATCCTAATTCGCAGAACCTTAAGGCACATAGCGCGGCAAAATATGAATCGAAATATTTAAAAATAAAAAAACTCAGACTTGCTCAAAATGAAATAATGTGAACTGCCAACTTGATGCAAAGAGGTAATTTTATTGATATATTCTTAGCTCTACATGTGCCGTCCGCACCATACACACGACCTACACAGCGGCTCTCAAGACCACCACCCATCCACTAACTCGGTGCAGAAAACCGTATGCTGCAACTCAACATCGAATGCTCCTGATGATGGGCGTATGAACCCGAAACATGTGGAGCTAAGAATACATCAATAAAATTACCTCGTTGCATCAAGTTGCCATTTCACATTATTTCATGAGGAAGATGCACGGTCAAATTACCCTCAAGTTCCTTGCTTAAAATGTCAAAACAGTAATTATAACAATACAAATATTTATTTTAAAAATTTATTTTCCTGGCAGTAAGCACAACAGAACTCAGATAATCAAGAATTCAGAGGAAATAACTTTGTGTTCTACTGAGCAGCAGCCACATAACTCGCGAAGCACCGGCTGAGAAACTCCTTCGTACTGTACATACATCGCGTGACATTTTGTTTACGTTTTTTGCTCCGTGCTTTGTAATATAATTATAAAATATTAACCAACAAAATGCGTCTTTTCTAATTTAATATTTTAATTTTTAATTTTTGATGTCTTCTACATGTTTGGAACCCGAGAGTTACTCTTCTACCTACAAGACTGCTTATATTGATGCATATAAAACACACTGTACCATATGCTTATTGGACCGTGCATCATCTTGATATTTGCATGAAGGTAGACCAACTAGATGACACTTGCTTGCTAAATTGACATAATAAAGCAAGTGTCATCTAGTTGGTCTACCTTTATTCAGACACTGTACCATAATATACCTGTATATACAACCGTCTTCCTGAAGATGAACCCTCGGGTTTGGAACATGCAGAAGACATCAAAAAATTTAAAAATAAAATATTAATTTAAAAGGCGTATTTGTTGGTTTATATTGTACAATGACTTCGTGTGACGTCACAGATCTCTTTCTAGTAGTGACGAATACAAAAATTCGAGAGTGGAGTTGAAGGAATCAGTCTTTGCCAGTGACAGGAGCAATTTTAATGCAGTATCATGCAGTTGTAATATTTGATGTTGATTAGGCACATTGCTATAGTAGATCAGCCTGCCTATATTTTCTTTGCATTAAACAAGCCCTTTTCTTTTCACGTTAACGAAAATCAAGCTTAAGAATGGGCCATTCTCAGTAGGCTGCATGGAGATCGCTATTACATTCGGAGTTTTCTACATGAATTAGTGAAAGAGATCAGTTTGATCCAGCCGTGCTAAAAAGGGCCACCGTCTTAAGGGATATACAGCAGTTGAAGTTAGTATATGGGTAATAATGTTTCGGATAAGCTAACTGCCTCCCTCTTCAGGGTAGTCTAAGAAGACAGATGCAGTCCTTAGAAATGGCAGCGTTGCTTATAGGTTACTAGAGGCCTACAGGCACCAAGATTTCGGAGAAGTTAGCTGCTTCCATCGTCATGCGTCAGATATGAAATGTCTCATATAAACTTAAAACATGTTTACACGCAGCATTTACTATTATCTGCGCAAAAAAAAGGACGACTTTTAAGGTCGTCAGTGGCGTTGCGCAATGTCAGTGGAAACCAGCTACCAACTGATGCTGCTGTCGACATCACGACGTTCGAAGACCTCAAATTTACAGCGCAGTATGCCTAAAATTTCGCGTGATAGCTTTCTGTAAAATAGTCTAAAATGCCGAGAGAGGGATTTTTTTTAGCCACTTAATAGCCGGTAAAATAGAGCGACTTTTGTTTTTTTGGATAATGCTAAAAAAGTCACGAAACACAAATTGTACAAATGAGTAAGGCTTATGAAATACGTACGGGATTTTCCAAACGGAAAACAGAATTCTAAATTGGATAGTGTCCATCCCGTTGTGTATGCGTAAACAGTGTATTAATTAAAACCGTCCTTACACAACAATATAAATAAGAGTTGCAATAATTTGCAACTCTTATTTATATTGTTGTGTAAAGACGGTTTTAATTAATACACGGAAAACAGAAGTTAACAGCGCGATTTCAGACTTCCGCCGCGAAAGTAGATAAGAACTGCTTCTCATGGGTTATTACGCAACGAGTAGCGGCAATTCCTTACCGACGTTTCGGGACAACCAATAGATCCCACCTATGCACTGAGCCCGAAACGTCGGTAACGAATTACCACTACTCGCTGCGTAATAACCCAGAAGAAAGTAGTTCTCAGAATGGACAGCTTCACTGTGAATGGTGAATGTGGACAGGCCGAATTTCCGTTAAGTTCTGGAACACTTCCGAAACAACAGGCGGGCCTGTGTAGCTCTTTATTTTTTGCAGATTCTAGTAATGTGTTTTTAGCTTCATAAACGTAATACAGAATTGTGTTTTTTAGTATTCCTGTTCCTGTTTAAGCGTGCCTTTATGTGTCCAAAAACATCCACACATGTGCTATTTCGGAGAGGTATGGATAGGTATTACAGGGTTTTAATTATCCTCGACACACAAAAAATGACGAAAGAACATTAACATTTTTGATCTGACCGACTTAGTTGGTCTGGTTTCCGGTCATACGGAATTTGGAGTTGCGGGGAGAGGGGAGCTGCAGAGACAGCTGCTCATCCCCGCACCGCGCATGCTCGATGCCAACCCACATACAAAGCTTCAAAGATGGCGGCCACAAACCAAAGCATAATTTAACGCATCAATAAAACAACGCTTATGCACGGGAAGGTAAGACTATATAAATAAAATGTTGATAACCCAATTAACGGGAAAGAAGTACGTAAAGTGACTGTGCTTAAGAATCGGTAGGAACTGCAGGGCATATGTTAAATATGTGACAAAACTGGGCCAAGCTGTTGTGTTTTACATGTAGGCCTAAGTTTAAAATGACGGTTGCTGCGAAGCAAAATATGGGCTGTGACTTCTGAAGCCAGTGAGATGCTGCTCATTGTATAGGCTGGTGTCTTTTTTTTTAACCTTTTCTGCCGTTTCTTTGCGTGTGTATTTTTACGCCATTTGCAATTACCAAAATATCGATATATTTTAGAATATAACAATACTGTAGACTAACGTTAAAAATTGTAGAGATATTTCACAAATTTATAATTAATTTACAGGCCTCATTACAATATATAGTATATACACCGCTTTTTGGTGTGTTTAATTAGAAAACTGTACGTAACGAAATTTCCGAAAATAAGAAAAATTTGTTCGAATGTTATGTAGAATTAAGGACTTCCAGATTTGCCCTCATTAGTGGCATACTTGATCATAAATAATTTCTATAACAGAATAAAAGAAATGCTACTTTATATTCGAGATATGTGCCAATTATACATGTTAGCCATTATTTTGACTTCAGAATGAAATATTTGAAAATATTAGTAACTTTCTAAAATTTATGATAGAAATTAAGATTCTCAGAATTTCTCATTATTGTGGCATATGTCTTTCGAAATAATTTTTATCACAGATTAAAAGAGATTTTATTTTTCATTGGAATAAAATACAAGTTTTGAGTTAGCCTTTAATGTAAAAAGTTAAACGAAATATCTGAAATTAACGATAAATTTTACAGATTTTTTTTAGAAATGAAGGCTATCGGAGTTGCTTTTCCTTGTAGCATATATTTTCAGAAATAATTCTTATTACTAAACAAGAGAAGCGTTTATCTGTATTCAAAGAAGATATATGCCTTTATGTGAACTCTTTTAAGTGTTCTCATAAAGGTACTGATTAGCTAGGTTAATATGATAGTGGCTTTAATAATAAACGTCGAGTAGACATAATCGCAATAATAATAACAATAATAATAATAGAAGTAAGAACTAATAATTCTGTATAAAAATCAGCTAATGACTGCATTTTTCTTTAGGCGTGAGTAATAGCTGCACAAAAATAATTCTATAAACAAGAAATATTTATCATAAACTGGAACAGTATCTCATATAATTTAAACTGACTTATACTGCTGCTATGTAATTTGTGATACATTTACCATATACCAGAATGAGGGGAGGGGGCCTGCATACCCCTCACCCCCCCACACACAGACTCTTTACATATATTACAGCATTATAAAGACCAGTCTTATGTGTTGTACAAAACATGCTTAGAGAATTTGTCTTGTCCCTCTTATACTGTACTTAATTAAAGTATCATCCATTTTATTAACCTTCTTGTTGTCTTCTACCCTTATGAAGATATTATTTTATAAAAAGAAGTCACACTATCAAGTAACATGTTTTAATTTTACACTGAAATTGCTATTTGTAAGTTGATATTAGAATTACAGATATTTGTGATGATGCATATATTATAAAAATTTAAATTTCCTACATATTAATTAAACCCAAACATGGTATAACACCTAATATTGTGATGAAAGTGTTGAAGGCTTGAAAAATTTCCCAACTTTTTGAAAGAATACTATGTGTAATTAAGAATCAAATTTCTGTGTCCATTTATTTAAAAAAAAATTACACATTGGCTTAAATGAATAGAGTAAAGAAAAGTGGTAAACTGTAGGTCTGTCCTGCAAAAGGTATGAATGCATTTATGTGACAGTTGACCCCTTAAAACTGATTCAGAGTAATTTTCTCTTGCATTAGACAAAAATTTGTATATACTTGAGGAATTGGAAGTGCAGAAAGAATATTAACCATAGGGTATTGATTTTGTTTGTTCCTACTTCAGTTTTCAGTCTAGTCTGAAAGCTGGTAGCCCCTTTATTGATGATGGATAAAATAAGACCTTCAAAATTCAAGGCAAGTGCTTAGCTACCAGCCTATTCAATATTTGTGATGAACTGAAGGTGCATATAAAATTTTATGGAGAATTAATTAATATTGACATTTCATATTTTGTATTATAAGACTTCAAAAACTCTGATAAACTTACAAGAATACAATTTATGCTCACAGTTATGGTTTTAGGCATTGATATGTCTTTGGTAAAATGTATTCAAATCTCTTTATAGAAAATCTGGAAGCTTACATATTCTGTGCCTGTGATTGCAGAATTTAATACTAATGCAGCACGTGTTCCTAATCAAATAAAATTTCCAACCTGTATTATAAAATTTGAAAGATTTGTATTTTTATTTGGCAATTTTAAAGCATATTTTTGTAGTAAATATTTTTTCTTTAATGGGCCCATAAACTTCAAATATATTTAGTTAATTCAAAATTTTGTTTTGACATGTAGGTGAAGAGGCACATGCTTAACTTGACAGGTGCTTTAGACCGATAGATATTATAGGCCTATAAGTTGTTTACAAAAATTACCTTAATTTTTCAGTATTTTGTGTACTTTTCTAAGATGTTCATTGGTTCAGAAACAGAAGAATTTCTTGGAGAATTTAGTGACATATGAAATATTAAGAATCGTGCGTTTGAATGCAGAAGAAAAATACGGCCGAGGTGCACAATATGAAAAGGGAAATTCAGAATAAAGAAATCTGATTTATAAAAAAAAAATCGCTTGTCAGGAAGCCTGAAAATTATTTTTGGGACATGCAATATTTTTGTATCACTTTTACTATCCATTGACAAAGCATGCCATCATACAACTCAGAAAACATTAATGCAAATGGCAAATGACCTTCACCATGTTGCATGTACATCATGAACATTGCTGTAATATCGTCTGCCAGTAACAATTGTACTGACTTCCTGACCAGCACATAAGGTCAGGGTAGTAGTGTCTGGCAGAAGTTAGATTTAGACATTTATGTATACTATGTTACCAACATAGATGGTATAAATGTCTATATCTAACATAAACTATTTTTAACAGGTTAGCTTGATTCAAAATAATACGTCCGGAATAGCACAGTCAGTATAGCGACTCGATAAGGGCTGGACGGTCCGAGGATCGAATCCAGGTGGCGGCGAGATTTTCCACACTCGTCCAGCCCGGCCCTGTGTCCCACCCAGCCTCCTGTTTAATGGGTACTGGCTGGGGTAAAGCGGCCGGGGCGTGACTTTGACCAGCCACCCCCATCTAGCGCCGATGTTAAAGAAAGAGTAGAACTATGCCTGTACTCACCCTCAGGGCCTTAGTGGCCTCTTGTAGGATGAAATAAATAAGCCGACCGCCTTGTGAGACTGTATTTTGAAGGAACTTTAAAATAAATTTTGTTACTACAGTGAATGTATAACATTATTTTTAAGACTGTGAGTAATGTAGTGCATGTATTTTGATATTCAAATTAAACAACTGTTTGCATATAGTGTAAGTTATTCAAAATCTACTGGTATACAAATAGTGATTAAGAGGACTTTTTTAAATTAGCTGAATGAAAATTCGCTGCAATAAAATAATTTTTAATGTCCGTCCTTCACAAATGAGCACTTTTGTCATCGTTGTATGTACAAAAGAACTAAATTCAGCCTTCGGAACTTTCGGATTTTGTATAAAGACATATATATGACGATTCATTATATTTTGCCTCTTTACATCTTTTAGTTACTGAAGAATATTTATATTCTAATAATTGGTTTAGGCTGTAGTTGAAACATGTTGACTTATCTATTAACCACCATCTTTAGAATACTTTCATTATAAGATTGTACAGCTCATATGTCCATGTTCACACTACAAGTAGAATAAAGATCCAAAGCAGGGAACTTTTGCTGTCTTATAATCCGAAATTTACTTAGACTTAAGTCTAGGAGCACAATTTCTCTCCATGTACACGAAAGATAATGATAAGTAACAATAATTTAATTAGGATGTGACGGAATATGGCGGTTATCTGTTGATGGGACTCTCGAAGAGGGCGCATGACCCCATTTTGTAGTCCAGGAGGCCTTGTTGTATTAAAACAATTTACACAAAAAAGACAAGGCGCCAAAGAGAAAGACATTCCTGCTAGATATAATCAGTCTATGGAGTTTTAGACGTTTCTTTCTAAGATACCGGTTTTAAATTTCATAGAATTTCGTATATAATTTTTCGTAATCAGACATCCATTAGACCTCAGGTTTGATTACAGGGCTCAGCATATTGCTGTGAAGAACTGAGAGAAGTTATATTGTATATGTTTATTGTGGCTGCTATGTTGTTATTTTTGTGACGCCCATGTTCATAATATAAGTTAAGCACCATTGCTTGCCAGAATTTCAGAACGGTTAATTTAAGTGTAGTGGCTGAATTAAGAAGTTAAACTTTGTAGGATTCTACAGTGTGCTATAGTTCGCTACACAAATAACGGTCTTATGTACCGTAAGTGCGCACACACATGTGGCAGCATTGTGCTGATTAAGTAAAATAAAATGATGAAATTAATGTGCGATATACTGGAACTGGTGGCAAAATTCACCTATGTCTATGTTCATTTTCAAATGTTACACAATATAATTTCTTAAATATAATTTTATAAGCTGTTACAACCTAATGGAAGCATTGCGAAAACAAGTGACGCTTCTGATTTTGAATTTCCAGTCGTGCTTAGATAATGTCAGTATTTTGAAGTGCCCCATTTTGCAAACAAGCAGAGTATATCATTCCTGAGGCAACAGCCGGCATCTCCACGTTTGGCTTTAAGTTTGCCTTTACGAAATTTTGGGTAGGTCGTGTGTTTGCAAGTCTACATCTCACATGTAAAAAATTAGCAGGTAATTGGTAACTTTTCCTCAAATAAATTATGTCTGTCTTAAATTTATGTCGTAAGGACATAGGAATTTTACAAAAATCGTTTTGTGCGCGGCTACCTTGTGGTAATACGTGAATAAAAAATACAACTTTTTGTTATTTGTTGGTATGAATAAGTTGCTTACTGCCCCTATTGTACACACAACGAATCTTCACCCTGACGGTGAATGTTGCTATTTATGTTCTAAACCTTCTTTATGAAAGGAGGCACACACATATACATACATAACCTCTTTCACAATTGAACCTAGGATATGGGCAGGTCGATCCGCTGTTGCATACCTGGCAGGGCCACGATACCTCTCTGTGCCCCGAAACGTCTAGACATATTCTGGGGCCCACCCAACTTATTGTTCAATGTAAACCGCGAAATCGTTTCCTTGGTTAAAGTGGCTGGGGCGTGAAGCTGGTCACTAACATCCATCTAGTCCCGTGGTTAAGATTACATGGTGCTGTAAGTCTGTATGCCTTTATAGTGCATGCATGGACAACTTTACCTGCACCACAGTTCAATATTCTAGGCCAGTACTGGCCCAAGCTCTACTACTTGGACAACCATATTGTGCGAATACAGTTCCTAGACTTGCAGTGTAATTCTTGGATGAACATACAGTTTCGAAAGTCATGGCCAGGCCGTTTTTCCATACCTCATTCTGCTCCCAAAGAGAACAAGTACTCTACATCTAAGCTATCACATGCTCTAATACATTATACGTCTGTCACTGCGGATCAGTGCTTTCGTTGTACCAGCGTTTAACCCTAACCCTTTTGGCATGTGTGAAAAAGGCTGAAGACAGTTTCGTGATGTATCTGCACTTCTGGCCAGGACTATCGTGCAGCTGTGTTTTATTTGCTAGTCACGTGCCAGTAATAAAATTAGTTATTTAGTAAAACATGTATACTGTAGTTGTTAAAATATCTCAATTACTGTGAGAAGTGTGTGATGCTTGAAACAAATGTTGTAATGTTGGTATAAGTATACAAATCAAAAGTATTCCATTAAATAATTTTACAGACTTATTGAACATTGTGATTTATCCCAAATATGATATTCAATCCAGAAGCGCCAAATTGACCATTTCATAAAACAGAACGTCAAAAAATAAGGAACAGTCAGAATTCAAATCGCCTCTTTATAATTCTTGTGCTCTGAATTTAGAAATATATTTCGCATAGACACAGTATTAAGACATGTTGATTTTATTCTGAATTCATCCCGTTCGACTTCTGACCAAATATAACCAAACATTAATCGAAATATACTGGAACATAATATTTCGTTGGTTTATGAATCACTTCATAGATGAATCTCAGAAGTAGTTATATTAGCGGACCGATTTTCTTGGAAAATTTTATGAACTTTTGTATGTATGATGTGCAAAAATCAATTTATTCTTTTGCTTTTAGTTACATTCCAGCGGTTACCTTCGTATCGAGGACAATGTGGAATGTGCAAAATATTTAGTTGTTAACGCAATACTAAGGAATTTAATTGTACACTTCGCTCTTATAATTAATCATGTGTACGCTTTTCAATCAAACATGAAGTTACATTTATCTCAGTAATTAACCAACTTTACAATAATTTTATTTCATGCCTCTACATGTTTCGAGCACATGTGCTCGAAACATGTAGAGGCATGAAATAAACGTATTGTAAAACAAAAATTTTGTGCATCAAGTTGGTTAATTACTGAGATAAATATAGAGATGCACGGTCAGCAAAACTTCAAAAAATGAAGTTACGTGTTTCAGTCTGGTACCTTAAAATGCTGCATATTGTTGAATATTAAGATTTATGTATAAGAACCGTGATGATGCACACAGAGGCGGTCTGCGAAACTCTTGTTTACTTTATCCACCTCACGCTTCTTCAGGTCGAGACGGTTTGATTGAAACTATAATCGCCATATTACCCATAGAGACAAAATAAGCTTCTACCGCACCATATAATATCTCAACTGGGTATACCACGGTGCTATTTATTTGTTGATTTATTTCAGTTTGGGGTTGTTTACGTGATTACAAGCCCGTGTAATGCAAGGTTCTTTAGGAACAAAGATTCCCTAAAAGCATGTCTATTTACACTGGACTACTACTCAGTTTACTGATCATGCAAATACGCTACCAATATTGCTCCACCTTTATTTAATCTTTGCCTGTTTCTTCCCTGTAATTCTTTGACGTGTTATTTAAAAACTTTTCGAGTTGCTAAGGTTATGCAATGTTGGTAAAGTGGAGTGGATGAATGAAGTACACTTATTCAGTCCAACACAGCAGGTTTATTTTGATTCACATTATGCCTTTACACGTGTGCTACATGTTTCGGCCTGTACTTAGGCCTTCATTAGGCTTGTCAATGAAAAAATCTGACAAAGGGAGATATAATAAATCCTAAGGGGCCCTTTGTTTAAAGTCGCCTTTTTTTATATAATGTTAAAACAGATTACGTGTATAAAATATAAAAATGTAGGACCTAAATAAATTTTAAAATGCATATATAAATATTTTTATTAAATTTATGCGTTATATACTGATTTACCCTTATAAAATACGAACTCTTACTACAACACATGAGAACCTAAACGTAATAAAAGTTTTTATAGTACATTTTAAAAATTATTTAGTTCCTATACTTTTATAATTTATATTTTGTTTTAACGTTTTATATATATATAATATATATATAAAATATATATTATATAATTCAGAATTTTATTATATATATAATATTGACTGTAAACAAAAGGCCCCTTAGATTTTATTATATCTTCCTTTGTAAGATTTTTGTATTGACATGCCTTATTATGGCCTAAACACAGGCCAAAACATGTAGCAGACGTGTAGAGGCACAATTTCAATCAAAATAAACCTGTTTTGTTCAACTGAATAAGTGTGTTTTATTTAGTAATAAACACAACGGGATGGCTGTCATATAGCTGGAGTGAATGAGTGTGGAGCACTGCTGGAATGATACTGGCAGGGGAGAAGAGAGGCGTTCGGCGTTCTGTCCCAGTGCCACTTCGTCCACCACAATTCAAACATGGAGTGGCCGGTGACCGAACCCGGATCTCTGCCTTAAAAGAATAACTGCCCTCATTTCTCATTCTTTTTCACGATAGCTTCCAATGAGGGCTGCGTCTTATTAATTCATTAACACTGTTTCGGCATCGCACTTTGCTGCGAGCTGACGAACAAAAAAAGTTGTATTTTTGCCCACCTGTTTCAAACTACCTGACTTTCATTTTTCTGTGGGGGGGGGGAGGAGGCCATCCCGTTGCGTATGATCAAATTTGTAGAATATATTATGCACCATCAATACACAACATAAATCAAACAAGATGCAATAATTACAATTACGTGATATTTGGCTACATGTTTCGGCCGTGACCGGCCATCTTCAGGCCAACTAAGAACAACAATTAAGGAACAGTGAAAATATTACTCAGTGGGATCCCATTTCGTTCACATTAAACCTTGATGAAATATGAAAATTCTTACTTAAGATTAAAATCTTAATTTCATGAAAATTTACTTAAGATTAAAATCTTAATCTTGATTTTAATCTTAAGTAAGAATTTTCATATTTTATCAAGGTTTAATGTGAACAAAATGGGTTCCCATTGAGTACTATTTATACTGTACCTTAATTGTTGTTCTTAGTTGGCCTGAAAATGGCCGGTCACGGCTGAAACATGTAGCCAAATATCACCTAATTGTAATTATTGCATCTTGTTTGATGTATGTCGTGTATTGATGGTGCATAATATATTATACATACCCGACTTTCCCTTACCTATGGTACACATAATGCGTGTTGCGAAGAATTGCTGTAATAATATTCAGAATGAAATAAGCAAAATAACTTGAATGATCTCTGCAGGTTTAGGTGTATGTGTAACATAGGCTTATATGCATGCCCATTTATTTATATGTACATGAATACTGGCACTCCTTTCTTCCTGGAGTTGGTGTTAAGAAAACAGAGGCAGGGAGGGGGTAGGTGATTTTTCTGGAGATGTTAAAATGTACCAACTTGATGTCACTTGTTATTTTATTTCACTTCTTATGTACTCAACATGTTTCGGACATTAATATATTCATCATCAGGAGCTTGCGACTATGCTGCTGAATTACCACATTGGTCGTTTTGTTCTGTAAAGACGGAGGATTTAGCGTTAGTGTAAATTTATGGTGTTTAGTGGTGTGTGCTTGGTGTGACGTGCACATAAGAAATTAAATAAAATAGCAAGTGACATCAAGTTGGTCTTTTATTCTTCAGCTATCACAATGATGCACGGTCCAATAAACATAAGTTAAAATGTACATTTGGGAACGATGAATGCTTTGGATTAATTATTCTAAATCCTCTGAAGTTAAGCTGAATTTGACCCCGCACATCTGTGCTGCAGTAATTGGCGACAATGAACCGTGAAGTACAAAGACAAGCTGTCTCCTAGCCAGGGACATACTCTATAGTGTTCATAATAAGTCTGAAAAAGTTCTGTTAACTTTTACAAACGTTATTAAGAAAGTGACATCATCTACCATTAGCGTACCTTTCTTTAAGGAAACACGGCAACAGTTACATTTTGATATTGGTATTGTCAAGTCATTGTTTCTCATTATAACAGTATTTACAGTTCACTGGTCACCAAGGCTCCACCAGAATTATCATTCCTATACTGGGCATTTTCGTACAGCTTGTTAAATCAAAATCGCACATTACTTTCCAAAAGTCGCTAAATAGGTGATGCCTATAACTATTCGGTGTGAGGCAATTGTATATTTCACCCTATAACCTGCCACGAAGGCACAGAAAGGGAGTAGAGGTATAGCTCCACTGCTTCTTTAACTTCGGCATTAGATGTGGGTGGATGGTTCACTCCACGCCCCGACCGCATTACCGCCGGGGATAACCCGGTACCTACTGTCTATTCCCTGTAGGACAGTAAATTTTATTGATTGCTAGGTTTTCATTTCTCAGATATTTAACAAAATTCCGGAAATGTTTACTGAATTGCCTCACGTCTTACGCATGTATGGTTCTCGAATATTGTAACACGTGGTGTTCACGGTTTGACTCCCATTCAAGGCATGGTTGCATGTCCGTGTTTTGCTTTCTTGTTGTCTGTTTTTTACGTAGAGATCTCGCAATACGTCTATTCTCCGTCCACGAAATCTTAAACGAATATCACACCAACTGTTTCAGAATCAGACTATAATGCGCAGTGTTCAGGATTTGCACAGGAAAAAAGAAGTATTTTGCCTTCACTTTAGCCAGCGGTTCATGATAAGCCCGCCGTCCTCGATAAGTGACTGTTTCTGAAACACGCTTTAACAGCGAAGTCTTCACCCACGCCGCAATTAAATTAAATCAATTAGTTAAATCCACAGATTTCAATAATCAGTACCTTATTTAAGCACGGAGCAGGCGCAGAAAGAATATGACTCATGAGATGGTAGAGGGGTGATTTATTATGTTCCGCTTGAAGGGGAGACAGTTGCGGGTTGTATAAGGCTCTTGTGTTGGGGCTGAGGATTGGAGGGATGCCGAAGTACGATGATATCCCCATAGGTCAGTACGGTGCGTAAGATTGTGTCTGAGAGGATTAAGCTAAGGTGCGCGACACTCGGTTCAAAGGGGAACCTCAAGATGGTAATTTTGTACCTATTGTCCCTAAGTCCGGTAACAAGTAGCTATCTGAACAAGAAAAAACCAAGTAAGGTACATTCTCTTTAAACAAAACATTTTTCTGGAAATATAACCGGCGTTCATCTTGTACACTTTTACAATATGGCCTGACAATACAACAAACATATAAAGTAGCAATCTGTAGGCAAGAAGTCATTTGGATTTATGACCATTTCGAATGAGACATTTTGCGAGCTTTGACAGTGAAGTGTTTTAAAAAAACTCGAACTTAGACTCCTGACAAAAGCCAGAGATTTTTTTCCCTCTTCCAAAGTCTCCCCCCCCCACCCCACCCCGTCGGCTGTGGATGTCATCAAACTGCTTACTACAGTTGCTTCGGGAGCGAAGCGTGAAGCTGATTATTTGCTTCCACACAGCATCGGGGTTAATCACGTGTGGAAATATACACATCAGCTCTCCCCCCCTCCACTTCATATACCCTCATTACACGGTGCACAGAGACAGTAATAGTTGTACCTTTACCTTCACCGCGGCTATTTCTTGATTAATAATTCGAAGCAATAATTACGTCTCAGAATAGTCTGTTTCAAAACGGAAATGTTATTTAGGGCCTATGTTCAATTTGTGTTTTGCCTAGTGCATAAAAAATGTTCTCATTGTTTCCTTGACATTAGTATGTATATTTGTCTTACACTAGTGTAAAAATGCACCATTTTTATGTATAAATTTAAATGTTTCTTTTGGCTTTACGTCAGTCGTAATTGAAATAAAAGTTCATAATTTAATGACATTTTTTATCACTGACACTTAAATTGTGTAGTAGATCTGTCGTTAGAAGCAAGAACTGTGGTACACTCTACAATAAAATATAGGCCTACATTATTTGTTGCTTCACTGATGCAGATTAAGACCTTTTTAAGTGGCGATGTAAACACTGCGTAGTAAATTATCTGATAAAATGTTTCCTTCCCTTATCGATTGACATTGCGCACCAAGAGCTGTTTCTTTCTTCGTCACCTCACAGACACACACCAGCGCTTGTACAAATTTACCCCAGCGATCTCTATTTTCCAAGAAAGATACTTTACTTTTTTTTTATTCCGAAAAACATTACTATAGTTTTAAGTGTCCGTGGACAGCTCAAGGTCTTCCACTTACTACTTATCCATAATACTGTTAATGTTAACTCTTAAAATAGCTGTAACAAGGCTTTGAAATTTCGTGAACCATAATAAATATCCTGTTGCAAGCCTCTTGACGTGATGTATAAATTCTGATGTGCAAAAATTCGCACACTTACGAAATTTACAAAGAGCATGACTCAAACATAGGGTACATATACAGTGATAGATGATAGAGTGTTGCCTACCTCTGTGGGACTGGTCAGCTCTCACTTACGGACAGACCTGGAACAAAAACACGAAAAATAATTTGAATAAAGTGAATCGCAGTGTAAGGACGTCTAAAGTGTTTGCTATACATAGTGAATGTTACGCAATTTAGAACTGCAGAGGAAAAGTGAGGGCATATACTTCAGGAAAACTGCAGTCCTGTGTCAGAACAGTAAGAAATGAACTTTTTTATGTGGGACGACAACACGTAGCTTATCTTGTAGGCTACCTTTCTTAGAGAGTATGGCAGAAAGCTTACAAAATAACAATTATTATTATTATTATTATTATAACGGCCATAAACATTTTATTATGCCCAACTAACGTACAGTACAGTACATATATACACGTACATATAATAGGAAACCGTTTATGACTATGTGTATGTTAACGCTTTCGTATAAATGAGAAGAGACTGAAATATCGTGTAAATAATCAGGAGCTCGACCTGTCGCATTCTCATTTAGGAGAAATAAAATGGACGAGAAAGCATGTTTGGAGAATGGATGGCCCCTCCACTAATAATTACAAATATAGACTAATAGGATGGATCTCCAGGAGGTGGGTATGGGTATATGTACTGAATTGGGCTGGCCCAGGATAGAGACAGGTGGCGGACGCTTGTGAGTGCGGTAATGAACCTTCGGGTTCCGTGAAATGCGGGGAATTTCTTGACTAGCTGCAAACCAGTTAGCTTCTCAG
>Ga0123354_10007020_pt1 | contig 16847 bp, 11 predicted proteins | sample TergutLab28metaG_2_FD_97872 | JGI IMG/M metagenome (GOLD analysis project Ga0123354, IMG submission 97872) | Labiotermes labralis P4 segment gut microbial communities from Petit-Saut dam, French Guiana - Lab288 P4 | ecosystem: Host-associated > Arthropoda: Insects > Digestive system > Gut ...
ATGGATGGATGGATGGATGGATGGATGGATGGATGGATGGATGGATGGATGGATGGATGGATGGATGGATCGATGGATGGATGATAGAGAGCTCTTCAAATTTTGTAATAAAATTTTGGATTTCATAAAAGGTAGGGGTTTTCTTGAGTAGTCAAACGACTCTCAGGATCTCAAAAGAATTCTGTTCTACAGAAATGGTTACTCGCATTTAAATACTAAAATTGGGAAATAGTGTTTCTTTCGTGTGGTCAGAAACATGACGTCATGGCCTCGTACCTAGGCTGATGAGTCTTAATTTATGATACACTGCTGAATAGCTGCAGAGACTGAGGTATGGGCGGAAGGGCATAACCTGAAAATCATGCAACTTTTATGCACACTGTAAGAGAAATGCCTAAAAACCGCATATATTCACTCTGCAAATGTCACTCGAGAACCTTATTGCTTTGAACATTTCCGCATTCGACGCAGTTACAAAATGTAACCATAACATAATATAAAATACACGCCTAAAAAATTTCCATACAGAAGCTATGAAGTCATCTATTTATTGCTTTGATTCGATGCCAACAGGTTCAGTAACATGTAAGAAGTTGATGAATAACAGTGTATAAAAATTATATATATATATATATATATGAAATAATTTATTTGGATAATTTCTGAAAACAGGATTGTTTTTGTGGGCCACATTTTCGAACTCTTCCCTCGCCCCCCCCCCCTCCCCAACCCCCGCCAGCCATATTATCGTATGCATGTATGGAAGAAAATGAGTTGAAACAGGAGCTATACCTGTCCATATTCGACTAGTAATAATACTCTAGTTTGTAACTCATACAAACTGGAGTATTACTATTATTACTAACATTATCATCATCAGCAGCAGCAGCAGCAGCATCAAGTAAATCACATACATACAAATTACAATTATGCCTGTCTATTTACAAGCTTTATGACTATAAATTTATACTGTTATTATATTGGATACATTCAGCTTACCAATCTCATCAACAAACTGAAATGCACAAACGTAAAAACTACATGCATGACATTGCGCTGTGCTATACAGTTAAAGACAGGAATTGGTGTAGTCAAGCACAACTACGCTTATATAGTTGTGATTTTAACTGCCAGTCAGGCAACATACTTTAATGAACCTAACACAGTGTACTTATGATTGACTGCCTCCATTTCTCTCTTTATCTGTATATCAAAACCTCCATGCATCGCACTTCCCCTGCTAGTCAGACTTCATACATCAATCGATGGAATACAAAGTATAGTTGTGAGTGACTGCCCTCAAACCTCTCTTTAAATAAACATAATAATACCTCAACTGCAAAGTGTCTGTATAATTCACCTACTTCAAAATCAAAATGGTGATCTGATGAGAGATGTAATCATATTACACATGGTATTAAAATCTGTGTTAAAATAATAGTGTAATTTATATAAAATCCTGCTGATACAAAGTATTTAGATTAATAAACCTGAAACTGCAACCGTAAATGAGGATTCTTTTTATTTATACATTTGTAGGATAATAAAATAAGTTCTTAATACAATTTAGAAAAATAATATTGTAATGCTTGTTTGTGTTCTTTTCCCAGTAGTTTGTGGAATCCTCATGTTATAGTCAGGCCTACTCCTGATACAAGTAGGACTGCTGGGTTAAGAAGCACACTTTATAGAGAGTTCAATGGATAAATTCCAATAGGTTATCATACTTATCCTAATTTGGTTGCAGATAACAATCTTCTGAAAGAAAATGCTCAAAAGAATTAGATAAATTACTTCTGCAATAACTATTGCTGCTCTGATATAAACAAATTTAATAATGAAAAACATATTGCAGTTATTTCTTTGAACATTGTTCAGACTGAAAATCTTAGCTCAATCCATGGCATAATACTTCATCCACAGGGGAATTCAACTACAGCAGGGTCTCGATGGTTCGTTTTACGACGATTCACTTTTACGACCCTTGTCGAGTCGGGGGAGCACTCCCAACTTGTGGTCCATCACTGTCGCAACCCAAGCATCCTTTCTCTACTAATTGTGCTTCTAGCTCTTTTCCGGTGTGCATGTGTTTCTTCTTTTTCTATTTTAGTTCAGTTCTTTTAAGTTGAATGTGATTTTTCCACCCGTGACGTCCATCAAAGAGACAGAAAAGAAGAAAAAACAGAACAGTTGACGTTATATCCTTTCTTGATGTCTTCTGAATCACGGCCTGGGCCATCTTCAACAAAATTAAAAGTGACTGATTGATATTTTTTTAATTATCTGTGTTTTTTCTATATACCTAATTCATTAAATTAAAATTTTATGTCATAATGTATATAAATATTGTAAATTATAAAATTATTTGACTAATTTCTTTGGACCATGAATCTATCTCAATTTAAACCATTTAAATAGTACTCTTTTTATGACGATTCGATTTACAACCAAATATTTGAGAAGGTAACCCCATCATAAAATGAGACCCTACTCTAATCATTTCTGGTATAATGATAACATTGTTTTGATTTTAGTGGTACCAGTGTGGAAAGAGCCCCTGCCAGGGTGGACTGACAACCTCAATGGGCCCACTGGGCTACTAATAGGAGCAGGCAAAGGTGTCATGCGTACTATGTACTGCAACCAAGAAGGTTATGCTGACTACCTGCCTGTGGACATTGCAGTTAATGCTCTGCTTGTTTGTTTATGGGTTTACATCAGCGATAAGTGAGTCACAGTAACTCAGGGTAGATCTGTGCCTATAATGTGATTTATCATGCATTGTTTGCAGAAAATTTTTACAATCACTGCAAAATAGGGAGGTAGTGTATCTCTGTCTACACATTCATCTCAAAACTACTCAGCAGATTTTGTATGAATTGGTATTTGTGGTATAAACAAAGTATACAAACTTATATTGTTGTGTTCTAGTCCACCATGACACCTAATACATATACAGCTTAACATTTTCAGAAAAATGGCTCACTGCATCAATATTTTATGACAAAAATACTGTGCTGAATAATATAAATGCCATTAAAAATTTTCATGTGAAAAATTTACATGTGGTTAGTACTTGTGTTTAATTACATAAGAGAAAACTAATTTAGCCCTCTAATATGTCCAGTATCTCTAAGGTTACCTTAGAAGGAATATGTAATTGCAACATGCATACTAAAGCTTTATGCAAATCTGTAAAGTATATATCTGTTTTCTAAGTTTATACACCCAGAATGGCCTATAAAATGTTTGCCTGTTTGATTAAACACAGGATGTGTCATTCATATATTCACTAAGAAAGTAAACTTGATCAAGCATTTGTCTTGGCAGAAATTGCCTCTGACTTGACAGCATGACAATTGGCATGATTACTTCAGTTCTCCAACTCAATAATGCAATGAATACGTGTAATGTAATAGAATCAAGAAAGCTGGTACTGGCTAGCTTTATTGGAATTGCAAAAGTGTAGATACAAGAGAGTAGATGTAATGCTGGCCTTCCATGCAGAATGTCCTGGATTCAAAAACATCCAGAGTCACTGTAATGAGCAATAACAGGCCATGCTAGGTTCTGATCTCATGTTCAGCCATACACATTTACTGTAGTGATCATCACCTTTATTACTGTACTATCATCAGAGCCAAAATTTAAATCCTTTCCGGTCACTGTTCTCTGAAAATAAGTAGATCTCTAATGTCATTCTAATCAGGCAAACAGAGAGAGGGCAGGATGATCGAAGGCCATACTGGAAGACATACATCATATCACAGAAACACAACAAACATTTAACAAAATAAATTGTAGGGCATATAAATTATTGTGTTTCTTAAAATACTGCAGTGAGAGCATTCAGTTGTAACTCACTACATTTGTGGTTCTTACCAAAAATTAGATGCTGATAGTAGCACATGAATAAGTACACCTCTAATCAGTGAGGAGAGTAGTCATTAATATCGTGCACAACAACACAGAGTAGAAAATGGGCGGAAATGTCCAATTATGTTACGTGGATTCAGGTTATGTACAGAAGGTATTGCAATATGTGTCAGTTAGTTGCAACAAGTAGTATGGCTGAAGTTTGGACATTTGCACTTTTGTTTCATAGAGCTGAGGGGAAAATGACAAGATGTAAAATGTCCTTCCACCAAACTGCTTGACACTTCAAGAAGTGCCCAGTTCAAATTTCATTTAAAGATATCTATTATGAGAGATGTATGTCATAATCACAATTTATCATTCACAGTCATCCCCCAGTGTCTCATATAGCACAACATAACCTAACGCCAAACATCTTAGTGAGTAGCAGTGTACTTCACTGTAATCAGGAGGTATTTACTTACAATATTTGTTAGTTTATCAGTAGTTGAATGAACAGAGTTTAAGAGCCAAAGGAATAATTGAATGCTAACAAGATGATATGTCATTGAAATTACATTAATGACATCATGCAAGCAACATTTAAAAAATCTGTCTTTTGTGTTGTGACATCTTTTAGAAGTTTTGGAATCCAACATTTCAGAGAAACCTGCTGTGTCATTCTTCCAGGTTACTGCAAACTTCACATACATACACACACATACATAAACACACACAAACACACATTTCACTTCACAAATCCAAAACTTGTTGATATGGTTGAACATTAAACCTGTCAGTAGCACACACAAACACACTGTGTATACAAAAAGACCCTTGATATACGGATATCAAGTCGATACAGTCACAAGCCAAAAAAATAAAAAAACCAAAAATATTAACTCTCACTGTCATGAAAACCTCAAATATCATAGTATAGAAAATACTGTTTCCAGGATTTCAACCTTATATGTTATTCACTTAGTTAAGTTCTATTGGAAGTCACGTGAATTAAAGTAACAAAATGAATGTTTTATGCAGGGATCATAAAATACGAGTATTCCATCTCACATCAAGCTCAGAATTCAAAATCACATGGGCAGAAATAATTGAAAGTGGTCGTAAAATCGTCAGAGATGAGGTGCCCTTCAACGGAGTGGTGTGGTATCCTGGTGGGAGCATGAAGAAGAGCAAGCTAATTCACAACATATGCGTAATTCTTTTCCACATGCTACCAGCCTACCTGATTGATGCACTAATCTTTTTATCAGGAAACAAACCAGTGTGAGTAAAACACAATCTTAAATAACATTGTCCAGTACTGAACTACTGCAACTTAACTAGGAGTATGTAGCTTGAACATGAGAATGGTTTGTGATTATTATAGTATTTGTACATACTGTTAATCTATGACACAGAATGAGGGATGGGATTCATCTTATTTATCATTTACTATGGCAACAACAATGACAATTTCTCAGGGTGAATTTCCTGTAGAAAATGAAGCCTTGAAGCTGAGTCATGGTAATATGTGTATCTAGAAGTGGATGATAGTGAATGATAGTACCTTACTGCAAGTATTAGAGTGACAAGTTACTGTATGAATTTCTTTGAAAATCAGTACCAATTTTTCAGTGTGCTTAATAATTAGGGGTTAAGAATGAGTGGCAATATCTATCCATTCACAATATACCTTCATGATATGCACAAGAAAAACTTCAATCATTGTTTAATGTAATGAAAACTTGCAAAGGTCAGCACACTCAACATTTTGCCCCTATAACTCAAAGCCAGTTGCTAGTGGCCTAATATTTTTTGAAGCACAATCTACTCAAGAATATTAGCCCCTTTTCTGCATGTTCTGAAATATTCTGCCCACCATAGTCACTTTTCAACACTATCAATTATCTGTCTTAGAGCCTCAGCGACAAAGTTTTACAAAGTACAAATGACAGCAATGTTGCCTCTTTTCCCTTTGATTAGAAGTGCTTGAAGCAAAGAGATCTGGCATAAATATTTACAAATCCAAGCAAAAGTATGTGAGCAATTTAGGATACTACATAACTGTGATCTCTGTGACCTGAACAGGTACAATTTCTCATCAGCACTGGTGTGAGAATTTAAAATCAACTTGTGCCATTATATGAAAGCTAACAGGCCCCCAGTGTATATGGCTAGAATGGGAAGATATAGCTTGCATATACAATTTGGGCCAAGAAACCACTTAAAAATATCTACTTGGAAATCTGAGAAGCACATGAGCAGATAATATTAAGACAAACCTTAGGTTAAATAGGTTGTGGGGATCTTAAATAGATGCAACAGACCCAAAACAATATCCAACAGGATGCTTTGGTTTTGGCAGTGTTAAATATTTGTGTTTGGTTACCATAACTTGGCTATTAACACTGGTGGGGGAGGGGGGGGGGCAAATACACCATTGGTATTAGAAGCTTGAATTTACATACAAGTCAAGTTAGAAAGAGAGGTAAGATTGGTTCAAACCAGCCATTAATGTACACATACACTTTCCTCACTCTCACCCCAATTTTTTTATTTTCCACCATTTCAACTCATTAGCTAAAAAAAAAACTACTCTTAGGTAATAAAAACATTGCAATATCGCAGGGGCATTTGCCCCCTCTTGCACCCCACCAACAAGTTATGTCAATGCCTTAACCCATACATTTGTTTTAAACAGTACTTTTATTTTCAGTTAATTTCTATCCATTGTAATGAACACTTACACATACGCATATCACGCATATGTGTAAGTGTATCTTTCCTTAACGTTAGTTACATTTTTATTACTCCAGATCACAGTGACCCTAAGTACTCTATTTACAACATTATAAAATCACTTTTGCTGCATGAATGTTTGCTTAATAAATGATCTCCATTATCTAAATAACTGACTCAAACAAGAAAATTCCTTCTAGGGAAGTCAACAACCACTCAACTAGTAAAGACATATTATGCTGCACAGTGAATCCTAAGGTCCAGTACCATGTTCACAATAGGCCACTACAGGTCCCTTTCCTGAGTCAAATAAATTCAGTCCACACAGTTCCACCCTATGTATGTAAGATCCACTTTAACATTATAACATAATAACGTTTATGCCTAACATAGAGTGCATACATGTTTTCTCTGTAATAGATACACACACACATATGTACACATGATATTAATTTCTGCCTTTTAGTCTGCTACGAGTTCAACGTAGAATCAACAAAGGTTTTGAGGTGTTTGAATACTACACCAACAAACAGTGGATCTTCAGAAATGAACAAGTAAATGTACTGAGAAAAATGATGAATGAAAGAGAAAGGAAGGTCTTCAAAATTGATGGCAATGATTTGGACATTTATCAATACCTCGTAGACGCTGTAAAAGCAGCTCGTTTGTACATTCTCAATGAAACACCAGAGACACTCCCAGCAGCCAAACGGCACATAAAAGTGTAAGTAACAGTAAGTGTTGATAAATACTCAAATGGCTGAGACATCATATATTGTCTCTTCTACTACAACTCAATTTCTATATGCTTTTTTCCCAAGTATATACTGAAGTGTGTGTCACATTTGTCTGTACATCAGTTAACTGCAGCTTTTATCGTCAAAACTATGCAACAGATTTAAATAAATTTTGGTACCAGGAACTTTAAACTAATAATTGTTCACTGTAGACTGCATCAGTCCCTATTTTAATTACAGCTCATACCTAGCATTCATTTCGTCAGAAATTATGCACAAAACAAAACAGGAAATGCCTGCAGGGTGAAAAATTTCTAGTACATTTGTCGAATGACACAGAACGCTGAAAAATGGTAACCTTGCTAACCATGGCAGCAATGGTAACCATAATAATCATAGGTATATTTGTAACCTCAGTAACCTAGATAACTACAGTAACCAATTTCAACATTTGTAACACTAATAACATGTTTACTTAACCATTACAATAAAAGCGCCTCTTCATGGGTCACACACAATTTACAGAGTTTTAAGTCACAGTCTATTGCTCTCATTAAAAGTTTTGTTAAGTACCATTAGGGTTGTGTCACCAGCTATCATGGGTACCTGGTGGTCACTGGTTAGGACAAATTGTTAGGTGGGGGCACAATACATCCTGTACACTTGTAGATTGTGCCATCTCACACCAAATAAAACCCTATGCATAATATATGATCTATAATGCATTGAAAATTAGAATGTTATGTACTTAACACACACTGCAGCAAACTTGATTCTTCTTAGAGGGAGAGGGGACAGTGTTGTAGTACATTATTTCCACTTTTAAGTTTCCTAAAAATTATATTAACACACAGCGTTTATCACATATGATGCAATTACACAAAACCACTGTACACTAAATGAAATTTTACCGTTGTTTTAAAACACTGTAAAAGACACATACAAATTTGGCGCTCTTGGAGCTGCAGTGTAGTCTGTACTTTTGCCACTTTATTCTACTTTTATCAGTCATAGCTTCAGTTTTCGAGTTAATACAATTCGTTCACACTTAACTGCCGTCATTGCTGATGTTATCTTGAACGGATGGTTGGATATTTTGCGGATGAAAGATTATAAAAGTCATAACACTTATCAAAATGGAAGTCGGTACCGCAAACGCTACTGTCGACATCTACTGGTTTATTGCGGAAGCATACTGAGTGTACCACGGCATATAAATAAAATTTCAATAATTTGCAAATATGCATAAATGTAATTTCGGCTACTGCTCTTCGAACATTACGTGCCATTACATATTTAATTATTACATTATGATCGTCATATTGGTTTTTTCTTGTCATTCATCCGTGTCAATTGCTGTATTGGTTATATTAGCTTTCAAAAAGCAGATAATCCTGTGTGTGTGTGTGTGTGTGTGTGTGTGTGTGTGTGTGCGCGTGTGTGCGTGCGTGCGCGGATGCTGCTGAGGGTGTAGTTACTAAATTCCGAAACGTGTTTGGGTAATTAGTATGAACCTTCATAACGATGAATATTGATAGTTAAGTAAATTTTAAATTTATTTTGGATGATATATGCTGTGATGGAATGGCTTTCTTTGTGAAATTACACAGATATTTTATTTTAAAAATAATGTATACAACAGCCGGAATATCTCCTTCCATTCTTTTCCTTGTTGCTGGAGTTAATTCAACACATTTCCTAAGGGTGAAATTACTTGGCCTAGCAGATATGTGAATACCAGAATAATAATTCATGTTTAATTTGACTTGCTCAACATTTTGTCACAAATATTAAATTTTATTATCAGATGTATTGTGTTTTATCTTGCTGGTTGGTGCAGCAGTAATATTCCAGAATTCCTTATTTGATAAACCAGGCTGAAATCTCAACCAGCTTACCAGCATTCTTAAGTGGAGTTTATCTTAAATTCCTTGTCTCCCAAGGTGAAACCCACAACAGACCACTCTTTCTTAATAACTGTCAACTCACTGTTAACATACAAATTATTCATACATATTCAACTAGATTGTGTTGAGAAAAGGTGGTTTTGTTTCAGAATGTACTGGGTGGATGTGTTCACCAAGCTGATTTTGTTAGGACTCCTGCTTTGGATGCTTCTGTCATGGTCAGAAAGTATATTAGGTGGGATCCATGGCATGTTCAATATTGTGGGCTACATTGTATCATCTGGTGACTCAAACAAGATTCAAAACCGTCTGTAAGACTGTGACATCTCCTGTGGCTTGCATTACATGTAGCCTCTTCAGTACTGGAGTTAGACTGTAGATTACTATCAAATCATCATGGCCTTAACCACTGTTCATTCTACCAATATTTTTGGTTTTACGTTTACATGTTCTACAGGATTTTATCTGTATTAATCCAATCGAAGTAGATATCATATTTAGTGCATTGTTTCTTTATAAAATGTTAAAAAAATCCCTATATATGCAACTCATAAACACAGTATATTGTGCAAGGACACTCTGGATATAAACTGGGGTGATATACATCGCAAAAAAATCAACACTTTCCATGTTGGATCTTGTGCAAAGAAACCTTCTTTTTTTAGTATATTTCCATGAGAAATATGTTGAAAATCAACAAAGAGCTCTAATGATAGACAGTGGAAGACATTTTTCCATTGCTCTTCCCAGACACCAAATTATTTCTGCATTTTGCCCAGCCACAATTCTGAACGGAATACTATGTTTCAGCAACCAAGGTTTATCATCCTGAAAGCATAAAGAGGCTTATATTCAGTTGGGAACATAAGAAATAACCAGTCCCAATCATTTTTTAGCTCTTATTGTAATAAACTCACCCAAGTAGGTGCCTCCCCAGCTGATCACTGAAACAGATCCAGTTCTAGAAATATTGTTTCCTGTTCTGAATAATTTATGATGGAAAAGGCCATAAAACCAACACTACTATAAGTAATATATATATTCATCATCAGAATTTCCTAGGATTAACGCAATAAGTCAATAATGGCCAGTGCTGTTAAATGAATTGGATATCGCATGTGTGGTGTGTAATGAGTGTATTAAATCACTGCCCATCAGAACAGAGTGGGTGGGGATAGCATAGTTGGTATAGCAACTTGATATGGATTAGAAAGTCTGGGGATCGAATCTCGGTGGAGCGAGATTTTCTGCACTTTCCAGACCGGCCCTAGGGCCCATCAAACCTCCTGCATATTGGGTATCAGGTCTGTCTCCCAGGGGTCAAGCGGCCAGGGTGTGGTGTTGACCACCCACCCCCATCTACTGCCAAGATTGAAGAAAGAATATAGCTATACTTCTACTCTCCCTCTGGGCCTTCATGGCCTTATTAGGGTGAACTTCACATTTACATCAAGACAGAGAATGAGGTGATGACCCTGATAAATGTTAGAGAGAAATAAAATGCTGCATAATTGTCTGCAGATTACATATTGGCTGTCCTGAGAGGTGATTTCTTTGGGACTCCCCTATAGCCTGAAGATAGAATTTTTGGAAAATTACATTTCATGCATTTATGCTACTACTACATTAACCCTTTAAACGCTGAGTTAAATCCCATCTGCCCTTTGCTAGCATTATTCGGAGCTCACAACATTCTCCACGTTAGCAGGTAAAGGGTTAAATCGAGAGCAGTTAAAATTTCTGTGAAAAGGTGCTTAGAAATAGTTTAAGAACAAACTGAGAGGAATGTATAACAAAATAATTATAAATGTAATATAATTATAAACACAAAATAAACCAATATGATGTATGGAACCAAGAACATACTACAAAATTTTACATCTACAACTTCTTTCATGTTATCTGTGAAGGTAAGCACCTAAATAATTTGTATCCTAATGGGTCTGTGATTCCCACTTTGCTCAAAAATGTAATAACTGAGTATAAAATATAGTGATATATGATGATTATAATTATGTTGCCACAATGACTGGGGACTGGCCAGTTAAATTTGTATCGCTGTTCAAACTCTTGTACTACATTTGAAATAAAGAGGTTAAGAAATAAAGACATTTTCCACACCCCTAAGCACACTTTTCAATTAAATATCAGATTTTCATTAAAAAATTAGCACCATGTTTACTCTGATTATTTTTACTGACTTGGCTGACTACTACATATTATTGTTCTTGGTTTTCTGTAGCCTGTATCTAATTTACGGTTTTGATTTTTTGGGTTTAGCTGTATCATGTGTTGAAAGTTGTTGCATTTTGTTTCAAGAGCAGTCACCATTTTCATGGCTAATCAGTCATGAGGAGGATATGGGCCCATATAGAGGTCTCATAATGGTACTAAGGGTATAGATGTGCTATGTGTGGTATACTAGCTATTCAAGAGCTTCTTTCCTTCATGTGGTGTAAAAAAATAAAAGTAAAGAAGATATCTGTTGAATGAAAGGAGTTGAACATGACTGGAAAAACAATCAACACGTAGCATACATGCAACAAAAACCAGCATTTCACACAAAGAAACATATTTGATTATGAAATCAAAAGTTTTAGTACTGGATGTTATAGATGCTACAAGACATCTTCTGTTAGTGTCATCTATCACATAGCTCATTCACAAGTATGTTATATATCTGTGTGACATTCTAATGGTGGGAAGTTTGTTTAGTTGCCTCTACATTATTACTAAATAGGACTTTATTCTGCAATCCAGGCTTTAGAAGATAAAGTTTCCAACGCTTTACCAGTACATACTACGTATAAATCGAAGATTCGCAGAAAACCTCATCAAGCACTACCTATCCTCTCTTACCGACTGAGCAACTGCACAAATAGTAGTTCTATTTCAACAATAGGTGGAAGCTCCTGCACGGAGTATATGAGTTGGTGAGCAGACACAGATATCATTGTCGCCAATAACATCAATTGCTTATCTGATATTTATATTTAAATTGTCATATAATTTCTTTAAAATATTGTCTTTACTAGTTTCATATAATATTCAAATACGTGTACATGGCGGATTATTGCAATATAACTAATAAATAGTGTTTTCAACTGATATTTTTAGAGTACTTGTGTTGGTAGAAGATTTCCTCCATTTTGTGGGATTTGTTTTGAATTTTCTTGGAGTGTCATTTGTGAAGCGTGGGTCTAAGTTAAGCACGCGTGTGTGCAGTTTTTTTTTTGTGTGTATCAGAACAGTACAGATTTACAAAGCAAAGAGTTTAAATAGGGGCATATTTGTATTTTATTACATCTTCAGAAGTTACACGACCTTAAGCGTGAAGTCTTGCAAAAGATGTACTTAATGTACTACATTGGTGAAGATGGAGGTAGAGTGTACACGTTTAAGGTGAGAAATGAAGTGCAAAGTACGTTCTTCGATAGTGGCTGTCAGAGGGACTGATGAATTCATGTGTTGGCAGATTACGTTTAATCCCTTGTTGTATAGTAAGTGGTAAGATGTATAGGATAATTTTAAGACCAACAGCATGAAACTTTCGAAGATAACGGAGGAAACGCTGCCATGTAACATGGCACTAATTCGGATTTTGCATGCCGTGTATGATATAACCCTTTTTACCAGCACACAACCAGAATTTTTCGTTGCTAGCTCCTTCGGAGTTGACAAAACTTGACGGATTCCTTGACCAGTAAAACCTCTACAGACCAGTTACAAATTTGCCAAAACAGGGGTCTGGGGTATGATTCCCGTCACTGCGTTAACTGGTTCCGACCACATCGGTTACCACTTACCCAAGTGACGCGGCATAATTTCCTAGAAGAATGGTTACCTCATCGACACTGTTTTGAAAATCTGAAAACTCCTGTGGTGAAACATCCTCCATATGCCTTCATGGCATACACAGGAGCAACATTTACCTTCAGCCAGCATCTCATTTAATGGGTATGAGGAGGTCTTTTATGCAGTAATAAAGAAGCAAAAATGTTAAACTGAGAAGCTTGGGGTCTGGTTTTAAGCAGTAGTTGTATGCACCTGATTTTCTTTTGTGTATTCCAGAAGTCAGCGCCAGATGGAACACCAACAATGTCTGCCCATCCAGGTATTTAATATGACATTTCTAGTTACGAAGTACATTCCTCATTTATTAGGCTTATGGTTTTTGATGCAGTATTCTTTAGTTTTTAAGTGTAACAATTCTTTTTTGGTATTAACATGAGCATGGACAATTGTGGGTCTCTATGTAAATATGCCACAGAATGCAAGGGCATTATAATGAAGTGATTCGTACTTATCTGTTGATGGAGTGGGTGTACAGCTTACACATTGTCACTAGTGTAGTGAACAGTACATTGTGGTCCACATCCTGTACCAGATTGATGCTCATATTCATTGCTACTGTACAAGGTACAAGAGTTCTGTCAGATGAACCTGTTTAATCTCCATTCATCTTTATGACTGAAAAAAATTAAAGCAGGTGGCACAAGCTACTATAGGAAAAGTTTTATGACTATCAGGCTTCATATCCAAGCAAAGCACAAGCAAGCTATATGGTATTCTTATCTTGGCGTCATTAAGTGTTAGATTCCTTTTAAGACATTGACGATTGAAGTAAATGTTTGTACAACATTTCAGAACCTTGCTTCTTAAATTTCTGTATTGGTTGGTGGAATGCACTTGACTAGCTATGACAGTAACACAACGGGATGTCCTCGACAGGTAATAAAAAATAAAAAATAAAATCAAGCTAGCTTATAGTGTATTATACTTTCACTGCTATGAAGTGGATTTTGAATGGCAGCATATACTTCCTAGGTTATTACTGGCTAATTTTGTGATTTTGGGATGGTTTTGGGGCATGTAACTGTAAAAGGAAACCATAGAACTGCTAACAATATAGTGATATTAATTACTAAATTTTAGTGCTTGTGGGAAGGGCCAGTTGAAGGCAGTTGTAGTCCCAATGAAAAAATAAATTTTGGTGTCCTACCTACATGTAATCCAGAATCTGAAATGGCAGATAAAGTACTGTAAGGACTTTTTATGACATATGTTTGGATGCAAAACCTATATTACAACCAGCTTTTGGTTCCCCAAATTGTGGGGCTGTACATAGCCATGCAGTCTGTGGTAGCCATAAATTAGCCCTGTTTGTTCAACTTAGTTACTATTCACATTAAAACCTGACCAAATTTTGAATATCTGCATTAGAAACCATATATAATGTCTTATATTCATGGCTGTGGAGTGACAGGTCTTAACATAAGCCACCATTTTGAATTATCTGATTTGTCAGCAGTTCTGTTTAAAAGTTAACACAAGCAGATCATTTATGTGATGTGTTTTCTTTTTAGCTCGCTTCTCTCCAGAGGATAAATATTCTAGGCAGAGAATTATCATCAAGAAGAGATTCCATCTTCTTCCTACTCAGAAACCAGCACCAGTATACTGATTTTGAAAGATTAAGGCATCAGCACAAAGTGTGTATGTTTAATTTGGTTACAAGTGAATAGTTTTTATTTCTTTAACATTGCATTATGTCTCATTTGTGTGGTTAAGTTCTCATATATTTTTTTTTTACGTACTGGTTGTTATGAAAAAGAGATTTAAACTGCATCTGATTTTGATAGTTCATGTGACAGTAGGCCACTTTTGCATTGGGGTTTGTAACTTTCAGATGGCTGGATAATATTAAAATGTTAAAATAGTGTAAGATTCTGAAATGGATTAAACTCTCTCAGAGTGGGGTATGTGGTATTTTCTGTACCACACAAGAAGCTGTCAGTTTCCTAAGAGTACCTATGTTGAGCCCGTTCCAGTAAGGTTTATGTTCCTGTAAGCTAGCCTTGGATTCCTATTTGGTGCCAGGTGTCATAAAAGCCACTGTACCAAGATAGTGAAATATTCAGTTGAGTTTAGTTTTACTTCCCTTCTGGATTTTATTTGGAACATTTGATAACACTGGTAACACTAGTTCCTATTTGTGTTGTCAGTCTCTGGTGGTGGTTGGTTGGCTGTAAATAGAGTTGTAAGTAGCACTGTCTGGAACTTGGTATGATTTTGGTAAAGTGACTTTAGGGACTTTATATCTTGGGTGTTAAGTGTAAATGCATTTTCAAGAATTTTGCTCATAAACATGCTTGATCATTCCTTTTCCATTCATCATTGTCCTCTCACAACAGAGGCCTGGTTTCAGTCTCGGGCTGGTCTGCATGGGATTGGCGATGAGCAGAATAGCACTGAAACGGGGCTATCTCTGAGTACTTGAGTTGTCTGCTGTCTGTGTCATCCACCAATGCTCCCTACTCACATGTCATTCCACTGTCACTGACAAATTGGTAGTGTCATTAAATGAAACACCTTGTCATTTAACCTTTTGGCGCTGGAATTATTTTTTTAATTTTAGCACATCCTGTATATAAAATATGAATAATACAGGAACCAAATACGTTAGAATTATGAAACAAACCGCATTTTGAAGAGAAAAAAACGGAGAGTATACACCATGTTTAAAATATTCGGTACCTATATTTGTTGAATGAATATATAAAATGTAACTTCGGAGGTTAGCGGTGTGGTACGTCAACTATAGTTGATATTAGGCGTCAAAAGGTTAATGTACACGTCCAACCCATGATAACCTGTATCCCAATTCCCTGCTCATATATCAAGGTGTGTTTTCTTTCTTTTTTACCCCATTAAGTGGAGTAGATCTTACGTGCATTGTTTCAGAGGGTGCATGAGACTCTGTCTTCAAATAAAAATCAAGGAGGCAAAGAAAATATGTACACAGTTGGACCTGCTAATTCAAACCTGTGTTCTTGAATATTGTTTTTGAGCTTCAATATACATGCATATCTACATGCGTGTATGTGTGTGTGTAACTTTTGTCAAATGTTCTTGCTGTGTATATATTTGTCTGTGAATTTTCATTTATTCTGTGAAACAGTTCTACTTCTATTCTGCTCCTTATCTTTGGTTACTTTTCATTCTTCATGATCATTTGCATATATGGTTGTCAACACTGTGTTGCATTATGTAACGTTTGAGAGTTCTGCCTTGTGTTTATTGAGTTTGCTCAAGTAGAATGTGCATTCCTTGCTTCCCACTTCAACCTATTGTATATTCACAGATGTTTAAATTAACAGGTAGGATGTTAGTATTAATTTTCAGAAATGTCTGGTACATACAGGGGCACACCCAAGGGGGGCTGCTGGGCTGCAGCTCCCCCACAAACCCCCCAACACCAAAATAAAAAAAAAATAATTTGTAGATTTGATGATATCAAACATTTTACATGATTTACCCTCCAGCCAAAATGAGCCACTGAAATCAGCTGATGACTAGCACATGAGAATTTTGAAAAATGAATTATTAGATTAGAAAACCAAGAATGTAGGACACTGAGTCATGGAGCATGTAGTTATATTTGTATGTATATAAATACAGTTCCAAACAGTGTTATGTTACAGTTATACTTACGATATGATTTTTGTAACACAATTTTTAAAATCGAACATAAATTATATATAGCCTTAAGGCCGCCGCCCCCCCCCCCCCCCGCCAATCAAAAATTTTGGTTTCGTCCCTGGGTGCA
>Ga0123354_10007021_pt1 | contig 16847 bp, 12 predicted proteins | sample TergutLab28metaG_2_FD_97872 | JGI IMG/M metagenome (GOLD analysis project Ga0123354, IMG submission 97872) | Labiotermes labralis P4 segment gut microbial communities from Petit-Saut dam, French Guiana - Lab288 P4 | ecosystem: Host-associated > Arthropoda: Insects > Digestive system > Gut ...
TGTTGAGAAATAAGTTCAGTGGTTTTGTTGATGAAGATGAATTTTATTTAACATTTATAAAACATACTCTTCTCTGCTTGGTGTGTTGAAACATGTTCCTTGCAGATATTTGTCACATTCCTGTTAGTACTGTAAGATGTGCTGTGTGTACTCTACTGTAACATCCAAAGTAAAGCATTCAAGTGATGTTGCCTACCTTTTTTGTAGATCAGTGTGTGTATAATGACCAGAAACCCTCAAAGAGTTATGCAAAGTCAAGTTATGAACTACATGTTAGTTAGAAATATAGTTCACCCAGCCTCATGTTACAGTCAACATGAAATTCACATTCATAAAATAATCATAATTAATATGTAAAACAAGGATACTGGTGTCATCTCTAAACGTTAACACCTTAGCAAGTGAATTAATTTGCAAGGGAAAATCTTTAATGTAAATGTTAAAAATAAAATGACCCAGGACTGAGGCCTGAGGAAGCCCATGTTTAACAATCTCCCAACTAGAACAAAAATACTGTTTTTTTTAAGATTTTAGTTCAACCCTCTGTTTCCCGTTACATAAATACGATTTAAACCAATCTAAAATTTCTCCCTACCATTACAGTTCACATGCGGTGGCGCACTTGATTGAGGCACTGTGCTACAAGCCGGAAAGTCGTGGGTTCGATTCCTGATGGTGTCACTGGAATTTTTCATTGACATAAGCCTTCCGGCTGCACTCTGGGCCTGGGGTTAACACAGCCTCTAACAGAAATGAGTACCAGGAATATTTCCTGTAGGGTAAAGGCAGCTGGTGCATATGGCTGACAACATTACCACCCCCATGTGCCAATTATCTTGAATTCTGGGAGCCTTAACCTACTGGAACCCTCACAGCCTGTCCAGGCCTGTAATGGGATTGCTTTATATCGTAATAGTTCATTTTCAACAGCAAGAGCTTATGATTCACACAGTCCAATGCCTTCACCAAGTCACAAAAAATATAAATATGTAAGAATGTAATATATTCAAGTAAAAAAACATACCATACCATACCATATCAGGGCCCACATCACAAGTCTATATTAGGTGTTCATGTATTCTTCTAATACATAAAAAGTCTAATCAATTAAATAGTTTTTAATTTGTATTAAAAACATCTCATTTGAGACAAATTCTGCAATAACATTGGGAATTTTATGTATTTTGTACTGCTATAATAAACACTATTTTGATACACTGTAAGTTTGGTTGATGGCTATTGTAGTTCTAATTTATGTCTTACGTTTATGCTATGAACTGAAAAATTCAATCTGTAAATTTCCAGATTTGTTGATAGGAACCTGATCAGGGAAAATATGTACTAAGAGGGTAAGGTTAGTATTTCCAATTTTTGAAGCAACGGCTTGCATGTTGTCCTATAACTTGATCCATTCATATTTCTAATTATCCTTGTTTGCTGTTGGAAGACTTACTTTCTACAGAAGCCCCAAAATATGACACCATACTTCCATTACAGCATGAAAATAGATCATTTTGAGAGTGGTTGTGTTACTAAATGGATACATCACTCTAACAAAGGTAGCAAACACTACTTATTTTAGGCAAAACTTTATAAACATGATTCTTTTAATTTAATTTATGTCAAGATCTAATCCTCAGAATTTAATATTATTAGTCCAGCTATAACCTTATTATGGTATGTACTTCGGAGAGGTTCATTTTGACAATAACTTGGGGTAAATATGGCTATATTTGTCTTTTCTATACTTAAAATAACCCTTCACTGAGAACCAATCTATCATATAATCCAATGTAGAATTAATTTTGGTTTTTAACTCTTCAGTGCTCCTTGCAGTTAACAGTATACTTGTCATCAGCATAGATGACAGGTTTTACTTCCTGTGTGATGGAAGATGTTATTTCTTACTAATAAAGCAATTCATCACATTTATCAATCCAAATGCTGATGTTTTGATGAATTACATATAAAGAAAATTTTGAGTTAAAACTTTCTGATGTAGTATATCTTCAGTCTATTTTCTGTTAAAAGCAATTACTGTTGTTGACACAAGGAGGTTGATAATTGAATCACTGCACAGCACATATAGCAATCACATTAGTATTACTATAACTGAACTCAAGGTGAGTCGGTAACAAAGACCTGAATTTGAGTCATTTTTGCTAATTTTTTGGGTTCCACCACACAAAATTACCACATAATTTTTAGTGAAGTGTTTTATCTATGTATTGATTGTGGGGATGACTGCTTCAAAATCAGTGTTAGACTTAGAGAAACCAATAACATTATAACTGTTGTCTAGATGATCAGAAAGTATTTCAGAGCATCCTTTTACATGGCTGTCACCTATAACAACAATCCTGTGCTTATTTATTGTCGAGATCTGAGACTTTCGAGCATGTGGACGTTTCAGTGAGAGAATAATGTGATGATTGCCCCAGTCAATAAAAGTGTCCATATTTCAAATATGGTCCATCAGTTTCTCTATGAAATAAATGTAACACCATGACTGGACAACATTCCTAATGCACAGCAATGTGACAATGCCTTCCTTCTGTGCTGAATTACGAATGGGGATGTCACTTTTACTATGCCAGTTCTCAGACTTTCAGAGGGGTCTCCATTCTCCAGAGAGATGGCGCCACATTGCAGAGTAACTAGTGCAGGACATTTTGAGACCATGAAGGGCGCTTATCTTCAAGGGTCGAAATGCCCAACAGTACTGCGCTACATGTCAACCCATGAAAATGAGACCACTGTGTTGTCTTGAAATGAGCCCCATCACCCAGTGATGCAGCATCACATCTAGACAAAGGGAGACTTCACCATCAGTGCTTCAACTGTGAAATTTCCTTAGGTCAAACCATCTATGTCTATCTTCTGGCATATAAGTGGTCATCCAGCTCTCTCTCTCTAACATAACATGAAGTTCAGGTAAACGGAATGACTGATAAACATCACTGCCATGCTGCAAACATGTATTGCTACAAGTACTGAACTGGAACAAGCGTTAAGGACAGGTTTGTATCATGTGCTGGACTAATAAAGGGATAAATGATAAAGACTTACTATAGCTCAGATATAAAAAATGTCTTTAAACAAAAAAGTACATTAATTCTCATTTGTGCAACATACAGTATCAACACTTCCTCACAGTCCCACTTTAAGGCAGTAAGTACTTAACAGCACTGGTATAAGGATTGATAATATAAAGTTTCAGTTTGAATTAAGTATCAATTACAGTGGCACCCTTGATTTTAGGTTGGTAACAAAATACTGATTACCCTGAGATCACAACTGACAACATCTCTCCCCTTTTTTCACAAGGTACCTCACTGAACTTGCTTTATAAAGCAGTGAGTTGCACAGCCACACTACGTCTCATGAATCTCTTCTGTTTACCTTTATAATGTAATACTGTACATACCTTCATATTAACAGAACCTTCAGGTTTTCTTTCATATCTAAAAATTTTCATGTAAATGAAACAATGTAACTAATAAACACATAATGACTAGTACATATAAAAAAATAAACTAACAGGTGTCCTAATCTGAAGAAATATCAATTGTGACACAGGATGACACTTTGTGTGTCATCCTTTGACTGGGCTATAAATTGGAATGTAAAAGATGGTGTAAATCTATGTTTTGCATTTATCCATTGTGTTCATCACCAAAATTTCTTCTGCAAATACTTATCCGGAGATAATCTTCAAGACTGCCTGGCTTCCATATCATCAAAGCTCTGAAAACAGAAATTATTTCAAGAAATTTCCACTGGAATTAACAAATTTATCACCATTCTGAATTTTTTTATCTTGGTACACATCTTCTCAAGTCCTCTTCCTCCAAAATTGATTTAAACTTTTATTTAAAGTGCTCAATCCACCACACTTTTTTCTACCCTTCTTTCTTAACATATTTACCATTCTTAAGTGAAAAGTGAGCTCAGCATGCTAAGTGCATGCATTGTTGTGTCCATCTAATCTTTGCTAAAATCTGCCCAATGTAAATGAAACGAAGTGTAAATGCGAAGACACCGGTGCACATCCCAAAATTGCATGTTGTCCGTAACAACAAAAAAGAGAATGAATGAACTTGCATGGTGACACTGGGAACAAATGTTGTAGGATCAATAAAATATGAACTATAGTCCATCTTGGAAAAATCTTAAACTTCTGTTAGGACTATTATTTTTTTGAATGTAAAATAATGTACTGACCAATGAAAATCTTCCTCTAATGTTAGGCTTCATTGGTAATGACTAACGAAACATTCAAGCTCAATAGGTGACATAATTTAATGTAAAAATAATGTATACCTGATAAATGTAACTCAGAGTCTGTACTTAAGTAAGAAGCCTACTTTTTTTTATAAAATGTGAAATTATAACATGGGTGTCATGCAAAACGTTTCTTTAGCATCCAGTTTTATGGTGAAAACTAATGGAATACTGCAGCTAGGCACGTGAAGTCTGGTACAAACACAGACCATAAAATATTTAAACACAACATATAAAAAATAACTTTTTACATTTGTGGTTCCGTGCATCGTAGTTCTAGGTTGAAGAAATTCAATGAGATGCAACAGTATGCAGATATTTATTTACTGCTAAATTACTCTACATGTTTCAGGTGCCCATTGCATCCATCATCAGGAGTACATAAAACCAAATAAGTCCTTATTTGGTCACATTTGAGGAAGCTTGCTCCCCAGATAGTATGATCTGTACCAAAGGCTGCAACTATAGTTTTATGTACTCCTGATGATGGGCGTGATGGATGCCCGAAACATGTAGAGTAATTTAAGATTAAATAAGTACCTGCATACTGTTGCATCTTGTTGGATTTCTTCAACCTAAAAAATAACTTGTTAGATGTGATGATGGAGTAGTCAGAGGTTGTATCTGTCAAAGTTAACAGATACAGAATATGTACTTACATAACTGAATATCTATAGAGGTAACAATTTTTGTTCTCTTTCTTTGGTACATGTACTTCAAACAGGTGCATTATTTTTCCTTTCGTGATGTTTCTCCATTTTTTGTTGGCTGTGTAAATAGTATGAGCAGTCACACTTTTTTGTGGGAGGGGAAAGTCAGAGAAAACTACAGTTATGCCTCAATCAGAAATTTTATAATTGCTCAGGGTAATCTCTTACAAAAACACATAATGTCATACTGGCCGATAACTCTGTCTAAAATTTTACAGATTGCCTAAAATTTCAGAGACTGTCTTTCATGGATGTTTTACATTCCAGGCCTTTAAAATATTATGCTTTCATTAATATCATGTTTAATTTTCGAATTTAAACGTGAATATTAAAAAAAACTGATATTTCATATTGGTGCAAACAAACTACTGAGTAAAACATCAGTTAACACAAAATAATTTCCTCCTGGAAATTACTGGTGAGAAATATATCTGACAGAATTACTAAGTAATTGAAATTTAAACATTTTAATTAGTCAAACAATTAAACACACTTAAAAACTCGGCATTTCTTCACAATGAAGACAGCAGAAAACTTTGTGCTAATTCCACCCTATTATAACTGTTCTTACCTTCTTTGCCCTTTTGGTCAGAATGTCTATCATCCCTTTGCCTGTCTGCTGAACCATACTGAACAGAAACCCATTCTTGTTCTGAAGCAACACATGTGGGTGATCAAATTCCTGAAATACATACCACAACAAATTTCACTCACCATAATTAATGAAAAACAAACAAAAAAGATATGGCTATGTAAAGTACACAGAAGAGGACAGATGATGATGATGATAATTTTTCTCTTCCTCCTCCTCCTCCAATGTTTACACTTTCATGTTAGGTGTCTAGTAATAAAGACTCCTTGTCTCCCCCCACTTCCTCCTCAGTTTCCTCCCATGTCCTTCCTTCCTTCCTTTCTTCCTTCCTTTGATAGAATAATCTTGCAGAAATACCCCCCAAAATTTAGAAGTGTAATTCTGGTAATGTAAAGACATATTGAAATGAAACCTACAGCAAAGCCTGAGTAGGCAAACATTTGTTTGACATGTTTCCTATTAAGAATGGTTTGAAAAGAGGAAATGATTTATAGCCATGGTTTTTCAACTTTGCTTTCACATATGCCATTAGGACAGTGTTTCCTGAACTTTTATGCTTGAGGAGTCCTTTCGGCTTTGAAAAATAACCACATCCTTGCCCATGTAAATATAGTGTCCAGATGATAGGTATTCACAATTAAAAATTTTTATCTCACAAATGATTTTAGATAAATACTAAAACATAAGTAAAAATACAATGCATGATTTCACGTTAATTAAAGTGACTGTCGCTCACTTCATAAATACAGAAAAGTTCCTTAATTAAATATTCTAACGAACATATCACCAGTTAAAGAAGTTTGTTGATTATTTTTAACAAAACAATATTCCTTTAATAAACAAAATAAGTAAACTCAGAATGATGACAAGAGGATAGATAACTCTTGAGAACGCAGTACTGAACTTTTGGGGTCCGTACCCACTGTGTGGAATTTCTCGACTAGCTGAGAACAGTTAGCTTCTCAAAATGGACTCTACTCCATGGAGTTACACAGTATTTCTGGTAATAACATAAACTGAAAACTGTGCTATGCGTCAAATAATTAGGTACAAAATATAAGTCAAAGAATTATGAAACAAGATAATTACCAAATAAGACACTGGTAGTAGAACAGGAAAATAGTGCCAGAGAAGCTTATTTGCTTGTTTGTAATAATTCAGAGACACTGAAAAATAATAAATTAAATACACCTCCATGGGGGGGGGGGGGGGGAGGGAGAGAGAGAATGATATTTTACAGAAATAATGAGTAAAATAAATACACTACAAGATGGCAGATTTATTCATGCACAGGGGTAAGAAGAACCACACATCTTAACACTGCCCAACCCAAAACAAAACTGGAGAAAAATATGGGACACACAGCATTATTCCAGAGGAATGAGATGCAATGTTTCAAAGCGTAAAGTCGCGATACAATACATTAACTGCTGAGAGGAGGAAGATAAAATTCGAAAGCATCTAGTGTGGGAAAAACAAGACCCAGCAACACACTGCACAGCAGGAATCGAACAAAAGCAATAATGATCTGAATTATAAAATAAAAAATAACATCCAAGTATTTTGTTTGTAAATCCAAGTTTGAAACTGAGTTTACCCATATAATGGGTACAGTACTGTTTCATGTACACAGTAATTATAATATGACAAAGATTTACTGCTACTTTTCTTCTCTGTAAAGGTAAAGGAAAAGCAGTCCCATTACAGGCCTGGAAAAGCCCAGAGGGTTCCAGATTTTGTGACAAGGGCACATGATGGTGGTAGGTTGTCAGCCTTACACACCGGCCGCCTTTACCCCCAGGAAATACTCCTAGTACTCATTTCTGTTAGAGATTTAGTCGACCCCAGGGCCATAGTGTGATGGGAAGGATTTTATGTCAATGAAAAATCCACTGACACCAGCTGGGATCGAACCAGTGATCTTCCAATTTGTAGCACAGCACCTTAACCACTGTGCTGCCCACAGTCCCCTTTCTTCTCTGTATTCTTTGTTAATTAAAATAAATGTTATCACTTTATAAATCATATACTGAACATTATAATTCATTTATAGCTGAAGCTCTGAAATGAAGGGGTTTCAGTTTATTTATAATCAATGAATGATCTGTCAAACCACACACTCACCACAATTGTCCCAGCATCCATAACAAGGACTTTGTCACTATCCATAACAGTGTTCAGCCTGTGAGCTATTGTCAACACTGTGCAATCGGCAAACTTCTTTCGGATTGTTTGCTGTATAAGAGTATCAGTCCTATAAAAAACAAAATTGATCAGATAAAATGTTTATACCTACTGTACAAGATTAACTGTATGTGAAGGTCAGATCAGTGGTAAAGTATTCACTTTACATACAGCAATATCTAATTAATGCTATGGAGCCTACTGCTTTTTGAGTAGCCAGTAGTTTCTCAGCCATTCACGAAATACTGCACGTTACAAAATGTGAAGAATCATTAGCATAATCATAACAAATCTGCCACTGCTATGAATCCTGAGCCATACAAATCTAGTTCACATCATCCTACTGTATTTCATCAAGATCCACTTTATATTATCCTCCATCATATTTCATCAGGATCCATTTTATATCATTCTCTATCAACACCTCGTGTTTTCCCACCAAAATACTGCACGCATATTATTTCTGCCCCACATGTACCACATGCCCATCCCATCACATGCCTTTTGATTCCATCTTAATAACATCAGACAAGCAGTACAAATTATGAAGCTCCTCATTAACCCATTTCCTCCAACCATCTGTTTCTTCCAGCCCCTTAGTTCCAAATATCCTTCTCAGTACCCTGTTCTCAAATACCCTCATTCTATGTTCTTCCCTTCACATAAGAGTTCACATTTCACACAAATTCAAAACAAGAGGAAAAATTTCATTTTTTAAATTTAAATCTTGACATTTTCATATTTAATATTCTTTTAATTTATTCATGAATTTTATTTCATTTGTTGGTGGTATATACGTTTCCACACAGTATATTAAAATCAGCATATACCAGGAGCCGATTTATCCCATACACTTTCAGTCCTCCCTGGTTTTTGCATATTCTGAAGAGAAGAAACAACTGCAATAAAGCATTCCTTTATTCAAGACCACTGTGAATCTGAAATATATTACACAAATGTTCAACTGTACAGACTTTTAAACAGGCTTCATATGAATATATTTGAATTAGCCATAACCATTTTTTGCATAGGAATCTCTGCCCCAAATATTGTACAGAATCTCTCCCAACTGAATTTTTAAGTCTATAAACAGCTGATGTACTGTGCCAATACATTCATATTTTTGTACACAAATCATGATGACATAATACCTAATCAATAGCTGATCTGTAACATAAAATCCATACACCCAGGAATTTCACTTACTCCATTAACAAGATGTTTCAATGGTGTAAAAGAAGCTGATACTTACTGAGGATCAACATTGGCAGTTGCTTCATCAAGTACCAAGATAGTGTTATTGCGTATGATGGCCCGAGCCAGACACACCAACTGGCGCTGCCCAACACTGAAATTGCTACCTCCTTCCATAACCCTCGAGTTCAGTCCAGCAGATAAATCATTTATAACATCTTTTAATTCCACCTGTCACAAAGCAATTATTATACAAATATAAGTGCTTAAAACACAGCACTTTAAATGTTACAAAATGTAAACAGAGATAGGATATTAAAATTGCAGACTTCTGGAATGTGACACCATGTCTTCTGGTAGAGAGGTACAAACATTTCAGAGGAGGCTGTTGCCACCATCTTCTGAACAGATGTGTTCCCCTGAAATGCTGAAAGTGTACATCATGTAATCCTGTAGGTTAAGGTAAAATTATCCCTATGTATGCCAAGAAGGCATATCAGGAGTGGAGGTACAGCTCCATGCATTCTTAACCTTGGCACGAGATAGAAAAGAGTGTTCAATCTCATGTCCCAGCTCCTTCATGCCAGGCAGAAGAGACCCCCACAGTACTGACCAAACAGGGAGACTAGGCAGATGCCAGACCTGGTCTGATGTCCCAGATCCTGCATGCCAGGGGGAAGAAACCCCACAGTACTGACTGAACAGGAGGCTGGGCAGGTGCCAGAACTGGTCTGGTCACCTTGAAGGTGGGGGGAACTCTTGTGCCTGTTGGAAATCCAACCACAATCCCTCCACCATCCAGTACACAGCCTATTCACTACACCGACTAAGCTATCCTGGCTTACCTGTATTCTGGTCGTAGACAGGCACCCATATTTCAGAAGAACTTGTTACCTCTGTCATTAGGGTGGAGAAAGTGGTCCTCTAAAAGGACGGCACCTATCAATTAACTACTAAGCATGACATTCCACAAGATGGCAGTCTTAATATTCACCATCATAAGAACACCAGATATACAGGGACAGGACAGTGACTGGGCAGCTGGGGGTTACCATCCTGGAAGGGCAGTAATTTGTCAGTAAGATTTTGTATTCAGACCACTCAGAATCTATTCCATTAAATAATTGGATCTATTTTGCTGACACTCGAAAGGTTTATGGTGAAAGTGGCCACTTACCTAGGCATACAAAATGTCCACCTATCCCTCTACATCTTGATGCAAAGCTTAGGTAAACAAAAAATTCTAAGCCTTATATTGCACAGAAAAATAAACACTTCAACAAAGTTGCTTCACTAATAATTAAATTCTCCAGTTTTTCTCCCCTCCTTCTCCTTCTCGTCCTCCTCCTCATCACAATTCCACTGCCACATAGGTTTTCTAGCCATGAAGCCCCTCCATCTATCAACTCTGATTGGTATCACCATGAAGGGAATTCAACAGGGTTCAGGGAAACATTACACGTGACCATTAACTATGAAATAAAACTGACTACACTAAAGCTGTTGGGCATCTGTAGGAGCAATGGAAGCGATGCCTTCCCTTCGAACCAAACATAAGTGGAAATAAATACTCAAACCACATGATATAGGTGTATTTACCAAATACATTCTTTGTTTTTCATATTTCATTGGCTTACTAATATACTCCCTTAATGGAAAAATTAATATTTCATAAAGAGAAAGATGTAATAGCTTACTCTGAGATAATATTCTGACATTCATCTGGACAGACTAAGGAAGTTCACAAAGGCAAATGTCAAGATATCCAGTGTGCAAAGAATAAGATTATTTCAGGACCACCCAAACATAAAAAGGAAGTATTAATCACTCAATTCTGACCTTTGGCAAGCAAGACTAAAAGGGAGCCTTTCTTGTGCATGTATTTGTTACTTTAATGGTGAAGTACTTTACAATTAATAACAATGGTACTGTTTGAAAGGCTCACGGTTATAGCTGGCTGGAATTAAAGAGAAAGAGAGAATACAGACACCTGCATCTATTATGGAAGTATCCAACCAGAGTAACATTCCCTCCTTTTTTATAGGCTATCTTCTTACATTCATTTTATTACCTGATGCCTTAGTTTAAGTTTCCTGAGCAAGACAGTCACCACTACATGTACACTGTGTATGAACATTTAGTGATTATTCTGTCATTAAAACCCACAGCAAAGGTTTTTAACATACCATAAGCATGGGATAGCCACAAGCTTCTGTAAAGTGTATTCAGACTGCCAGGATAAAGTTATTTACCTTGGAAATTAATCAACTTGACCTCTGACGTTCTACCATTATAGAGAAACAAAAATTGCTGTGACATTCTGGAAACACTTCTTTGAAATTCGTCATCTTACCAACTTTTACACACAAATATATTTTTTAATTCATTAAGACCCAGAATTTTCTTATAATAAAACCAACGAGACACAATAATTTCTCAAATTTATTTTTGGAATAGAACTCTACATGATGGATGGAGAAAATGACCACAACATGTAGAGTTCAATTCCAAAAATAAATTTGAGAAATTAGCACATCTCATTCGTTTTATTATAAGAATATATCACGATGCATGGTCCTCTGAATGTCAAACTCAGAATTTTCTTTGTTGTTTGGAATTCTTGTAACAGAGACACATATGTAATTAATACTGCAACTGCATTTCATATCGTTTTAAATACAAACCTCGTCCAAAGCACTCCACAGAACATCATCAGTGTATTCATCAAAGGGATCTAGATTCTTGCGCAATGTTCCTGAGAACAGAACTGGCTCCTGTGGTATAATGGACAGCTTGTTTCGTAGTTCATGCAGACCAATGGTAATCGTATTAATGTCATCAATGTAGACAGAACCTTCCGTGGGTGCTAACCGGAATAGAGCTGCAATCAATGATGATTTTCCTGCACCTGTTCGTCCAACGATCCCCACCTGAGAAATATGACACAGCAATGTCACGTGCTATCTTTGTCTATATCCTTTCTTTATTCAGAGTGCAATAATTTTTGGACAGATAAGACTAATCTCTCTAATGAACCAGACACTGTTGTATGATACAGCTGCTCATCCACTAATGTCCTGAATGCAGCATGATATTGTATAATGATACAATTTTGTTTTATGTGTCATCCTGCTACATTATTGCTCCATCATTAACATCTGACACTCTGGACCTAACATTAACATGGAATTGTGAGAAAAATTTGTGAAGCTTACTTTCTCAGGGCATATACCTGCAGTCCTGTTAATCTTGTATAATATAAATTTATACGCAATTGCAATTGATCCCATGGATCCCAAGTGATAAAGAATGGGGCTGTTACAGACAATAAGAGTCATCAGCCATTGTCATCAAGATGATGACGACGACAAAACAAAAACAAAAAACAAAAACAAAGGTAACAAAAACAACAGCAGCAACAAAAAACAACACAAAAACAAAAAACGAAACAAAAACAACAGAAATAGAAACAAAAACAAAAAACAACAACAAAAAACAGAACCAACAAAATCAAAAACAACAAATACAACAACAACAGCAGCACAAACCCATCATCATTGCCTTCTCATGCCAGTCCTTTCTTGAATATCACATATAGCAAATGCCCAAGTAAATTTTATTCAAAATCAAGACAATGAAAATTAGTTTTGATCAAAAACAACACAGAGAAACATAACAGAAAAATTGAAAGGCCCCCCAACAGTTTGAATGGTTAATGAGATCAGTTCACATACCTTTTGTTTTGCCTCAATTGTAAAGGTGAGATTCTTCAAAACATGTCCTTCTGCTTTGGAGTACCTCAGATACAATTTGTCAAATGTGATTGCTCCTTCTGATGGCCATGATTTTGGTGGTATCTTGTCTGAGTGACAAACAGAGAGAGAGAAAAACTGACCTGTATATCCGCATTAGATAGTTTAGTACTTCATAAAAGTGTGTTGGCACATCCTGTTTAGGATCAAATTAAACAGAGCACTAAAAGTGCAAAAGATTATCTAAAGAAATTTTCAGAATAAAAAATACTGGCATATGGCTTACGGTTGAATGGGACATAACATGAGTGTGATTCCATCACCACCACAAACACCACAGGTAACAAAGCCCAACAAGATTTTTCCATTTTACTTAGTGACATGATTATAAAATATACACTATGTCACAGAAAAGAAACATTCTCATGGTGAGGGTTTCCAACTACAAACAGGGAAATTTCTTGCTATACATATACATAGTGTATTATTTCACTACCATCTTCTCACAACAAAATATTGGAAGCAAATAAAGTATCTTAACCCTTTAGAGCCTATGTTTATGAAAATGATATTCAAATTCAATTCCCACCACACAGAATACAAGTGCAATTCTATTATAAAGACCAACTGTTAATATTCAGGGAAACAGTCACTTACTGAGAATCATCAAAAACATATAATAAATTATGTGGGCAAAATACAATGATTACAAACATTAAAATGGGCAATATACAGTGTATGGTAAACACTGGGCATTACAATGTTAACACAGACTGCAATCTTCATCTGACACATTGCCAAATGCAAAGGATAATTAAAAAACAAGCATAGTGTGTAATTATATATGATATACGGTGCATAGTTTATTGGGTTTAAAACACTTTCATGTCCTTTCCTTGACAGCAAAAATTCCAAATGAACTATTATGCCTTCTTAGAATGAATGAATGATCAATCATACCACAACTGTGGTGACGATCACTGCCAGGCAGTTACCAATATTGCGAGATTTGAGTTTCTCAGAGCAGTACTGCTGATAATTCAAGTCCTCTGCATTGTTACAATGTGTTGAGATGCTTCTTGGATAGCCTGACCCTGAAGATGAAGTCACTACAATGCTTCAGAGTGTCAGTGACATAATGTGCCAACTACATTAGATAGCGCTTGGGCATTAAGCTTCCACTCTTCAGATTTTTGTATGCAAACTTGAGTGTAGTCATTAGTTAATGTCTATATAAAAGACACTACTATTAATCTACCTGCAGGGGAGATCAATGGAGGTTCCTGTTCAACGTTTGTGAACTCTAAAACCCTCTCCACCGAAGTCATCTGGTTTTCTAATTCTGTTGACTGACGCATTCCCCACTGCAGCATCCCTGTTAGCCCAATAGCCTGTGTTATGGCAAGCCCCACATTTCCTCCAGTATTTTCTGTAGGAGAAAAAGAAACAATGTCAGCTATCTAACTGCAGATTTATATCATGGGGCACAAAGATGTTCAGACAACTGATGAATCATACGAAAATGTAGCAGTGTCAAAATACCTGGAAAGAGTAACCAATAACTGCATAAAATGTATGCTGATGATAAAGCTGACAGTAGTGAATGCAGCTACCACTCAATTTGCAGTACTTTATGTTTCGTTTTTAAACATAAACATTACAGAACCATCACTTTTCCTCCCTATTTTTACAGGAAAACTAAGTTGTTCACCCTTATGGAGAAAAAAACACGCACATTCGCACTCTCTTTCTCTCTGAAAGCTTCTCACAAAAAGGAAATAGGGAAAACATCTTTCCTCCTTCCCACATTTCTTTCAATCAATCAATCATTCATTCATTCATTTTCTTTCTTTCTTTCCTTCTTTCTTTCATCTGCCATTAAAATAGACATGAAGAGAAAAAACCTAACTTAGGTAGTGGAGAACTTCAAAATTATTTTTAATAACCTCACGGTGTTTAAGATTAAGTCAGGAAGGTAGAAATAAGTATGATACACAGCACACATGGGTGAACAAAGAAATGCCACAGAATTTTTTACTGAGAAAGAAAATTGTGAGGAAATGTATTCTGGAAGACCAGGGTTCAATGATAATATTTTTCTTGTCAAAAAGTAGCAAATCTAAACGAATATCAAGTAACTTACCTCCTCCAATTAGAAAGAAACTAATGGTGACAAGCGTTATATAAATCAGACACACGACATCCAACCAGAAACCAAACGCTCGACTGGATGCAATGAACAGGTACCATGCCCCAGAATGCAAATCCTGTAGCAATCAATACCAATTATAATCAAACTACATTTTTAAACCTATCTTAAATTACCCTAGAATTATTTCTAAATGTTACCAAGTTCAATGGAATCAGTAACTCTGGATTCCACTTGTCTGGGATATTATGATGCCTTCATGGGTAACTGAATCTTAATGTTTGGAGGCAACACAGTGTCCTCATCATACAGGATGAAAATGTCCAAGACATTTATCTTTGTTGAGAACTGAAGCAGCCAGACCATGAAGCAGACTATTAAGGAATGAAAGGAGCTGTAACTCCACTCCCCCATACATGCATACTGTGCACAGAAACAGTCTCCCTTGCATCCTACCATCAGAAATTGAAGAAAGCAAGTTTGTTAGACAAGAAAATTAGATGTATCCAAAAATGTTATGTTGCAGGAACTTGCCAATGATTATCAACAAAATCCGAATCCATTAAATTAAAATGATTTAATACATATTTCACTTCCATTTTACCGACCTTTAAGAATATGAAAGTATCTGCAGTATCCCACAAAATGGAAACCTTTCCTGTCCCTAACCACCACTTTCCTATTCTCAAAGCCAGATGCAAGGTAAGAGGAAAGTCATCTAACAATCAACACATGCAGTAATAGAGTTATTAATTGAGGCAACAGCAGCCACAAATGGCATTCAATGCACAATTTTTTTCTTCGTAAATTAAGCATTCAGCGGGCATTCAAGTACTCTACATTACCAGCTACCTATAACCACCTACTTTACCTGATGGTTATCAAACTCCTTTTCCAGTATAGCCTGCGCCCTGAAAGCTCTAATGGTTGTCAGACCCTGAAGAGATGCATTAAGATGCTGGAACACAGGACTTCGGGCTGCAACACAGCACAGCGAAGTCATGAGAGTGTCACTTGTTTAGACAAGAAACATCAAGGGAAAATAATACATGAACCTATTCTGCTGTACAGCATGCCAAAGAAGCAGCTGGACTGGTACAGTATAACACAGATGACTCTGACATTGCATGAGAAGACAAAATGGGGCATGACACTACATCACATTACACAAAGAGATATCACATCACACTATATCACACTGCATGGTACCAGACCACATTACATAACAACACATGACATTCCATTTTATGATGTGATACGTCATGTGACACTGTATCACATGGCAAGACACTGCACTGGACATATTATGTAACATTACATAAGCACACATAACAATACAAGAATCTGCCCCACTCACTCACTCACTCACTCTGTCATTAGATCCCAAGCTTCACTACTTCTAACATAAATCATGGCCAGTTCAATCCAGTCCCCACAATATACCTACCTCCTTCAAGTAGCATGCAGATGAGTATTCTACACTGTAACTCGTAACTGGACACCCAAGTTACAGATACTAAATCTGTGTATGTGCAAATGTTATAACAAATCAGTACTCTGACACTTACTGAGTCCCTCAAGCCGCTTAACACTGCGTGATGTTGATAAATAGACAATCCGGAGCAGGTAAAAAATGACACCAACAAAAAAGGTGGGAAGTAGCAGCCAGTAGTTCACAACAGCCACAACAACGATAATGCCAAATATTGATAACCCAATCTAGAAAAAAAGAACTTGTTTACAGGTTACTGAATGAGCTCTCAGCAGATCATGATATAGAGTGCCAAATGGTAGGATAATTAGTGAACAGAGCATTGTGAGTGGTCTTTGCCCAAAAGAAAGTACTATACTGACACTTGCCTGGAGGTACTGAGAAAAACCATGAACTCCCCCCCCCACCCCCACACACCCCCACACCCCCAGTTTAAACCAAACGCGAAAAAAAAACGCCGAAAAAAAAAAACACATGGGGGGACACTAAA